>OATT01000196.1_pt1 | contig 67367 bp, 67 predicted proteins | sample 1476071 | NCBI WGS metagenome assembly OATT01 (sample SAMEA2579989, study PRJEB22360) | human gut metagenome | biome: human gut; feature: human-associated habitat; material: faeces | place: Denmark | collected 2008/2010 | reverse complement strand
AAGGTCAGAAAGGAGAAAATACTCAACTTAGTGACCTAAATTGAGTATACGTGATATAAAGTGAAAATAACAGATTCTTTAGTATATGTAGGTGTTGAAGATAAAACTCTTGATTTGTTTGAAGGACAATATCCTATACCCAATGGAGTGACTTATAATTCGTATGTTATTTTAGATGATAAAATAGCAATCATGGATACTGTTGATAAAAGAGGTCAAGATATATGGTTGAAAAATATAGAAGCGGTTTTAAAGGATAAGATTCCAGATTATTTAGTTGTTTCTCATATGGAACCTGATCATGGAGCTAGTATTCAGATTTTATCTGAGAAATATCCAAGTATGAAAATAGTCGGAAATGTGAAGACTTTTACAATGATGGAACAATTCTTTCATACCGATTTTATTCAACAGAAAATGATTGTTAAAGAAGGCGATACACTCTGTCTTGGAAAACATAATTTACAATTTATAATGGCACCTATGGTGCATTGGCCAGAAGTCATGATGTCTTATGAACAACATGAAAAAATCCTTTTTTCAGCTGATGCATTTGGAACATTTGGCTCTTTTGATCAGGAATTATGGGAAGAGGAAGCAAGACGTTATTATCTTAATATTGTTGGCAAATATGGCTTGCAAGTTCAGAATGTACTTAAGAAAGCAAAAATGTTAGATATTCAAATGATTTGTCCATTACATGGACCAGTATTAAATAATCATTTAGATGAATACATACATCATTATTGTTTATGGAGTCAATATCAACCAGAAGAAAGTGGTGTATTGATTGCTTATGCATCTATTCATGGTAACACAAAAGATGCTGTGATGTATCTTGCTCATCTTTTGGAAATGCAGGGAGAAACAGTCGTTATGCATGATTTATGTCGTACAGATGTGTCTTATGTTGTTGCAGATGCTTTTCGATATGATCGGCTTATCTTAGCAAGTTCGTCTTATGATGGTGGCGTTTTCTGTCCTATGGAAACATTGTTACATCATTTGAAGAGTAAGAATTTCCAAAATAGAGATATTGCGTTAATTGAAAATGGAACTTGGGCTCCAAGTGCTATCAAAGCAATGAACGAAATTTTGGAACCAATGAAGAATATTCATATTATGGAACCAACTGTTACAATTCGCTCTACATTGAGTGAAAAAAACAAAGCAGAGTTTCAAATATTAATCAAGTCAATTATGGAAGGAGGGTGTAAGGATGAAATATGTGTGTGATGTCTGTGGTTATATTTATGATGAAGATTTAGGTGATCCAGATAATGGGATTGCTGCTGGAACAAAGTTTGATAAACTTCCAGACGATTGGGTTTGCCCATTATGTGGTGTAGGAACTGATCAATTTTCAAAAGTTGAAGAATAGTTTTCTATTCTTTTTCTTTACAACAATTGACAAATATGTTATATTAAGTTCGTAGCCGAACAAATAGGAAGTGAAAACATGTATAGAGACCCTGTTGGTCATAGGATTAAGACATTAAATAATTTAATGAAACGTGCTATGGATAAAGAATTTGGACATCGTCCAGATCGTGCAACATTGATGCATACTTGGATTATTGGTTTTTTACAAGATAGAGAAGATGCCAAGATAGATACGTTTCAAAAAGATATAGAAGAAGAATTTTCTATAAATCGTTCAACAACTTCAGAAATGTTAAAACTGATGTGTCAAAAAGGGATGATTCAAAGAGTTGCAGTCGTTCATGATGCACGTTTAAAGAAAATCGTTTTAACAGATCAAAGTCGTGAGTTTAATGCTCGTATGTCTCGCCAAATGGAACTCATACATCATCGCTTAGTTGATGGATTAACAGACGAAGAAATTGAATTTTATATTCAGATTTCAGATAAGCTCATCAATAATATAAAGAATGTACTATAATAAAATCAGGGAAATCCTGATTTTTATTCAATTATATTGTTCGTTAGCAAACAGTTTGGTTGCGTACTAAATAAAAGAAAGGGTGATTATATGGTTAAGACCTTAATGAAGCAAATTAAAGAATATAAGAAAGATTCTTTATTAACAATGTTTTATGCCATTGTAGAAGTTATTTTAGAAATTATGATTCCATTATTAATGGCTGGTCTTATTGATCAAGGAATAGAAGCTCAGAATATGAGTGCTATTACCAGATATGGAATTATGATGTTTGTGATTGCCTTGTGTACATTGTCATTAGGTTTCTTAGCGGGGAAATTTGCTGCTCGTGCTTCTACAGGATTTGCAGCTAATTTAAGAGATGCTATGTATACCAATATCCAAACATTTTCTTTCTCTAATATTGATAAATACAGCACAGCAGGATTAGTCACAAGACTGACAACTGATGTGACAAATGTACAAGTTGCCTATCAGATGATTATACGTATGTGTATCCGAGCACCTATGAGTTTAATGAGTGCTTTAGCAATGGCAATGATTATTAATTTTAAGTTAAGTCTTATTTTTGTGGCAGCAATTGTCTTTTTGGTATTGGTGTTAGGAATGATTATGTATAAAGCAATGCGTTATTTTAATCAGGTTTTCCCAAAATATGATGATTTAAATGAAAGTGTTCAAGAGAATGTTGTGGGAATTCGTGTTGTGAAATCCTTTGTAAGAGAAAAACATGAAAATGAAAAGTTTAAGAAAGCAGCCCAAAGTATCTATAAGATGTTTGTGAAAGCTGAAAGTATATTGGCATTTAACAATCCTGCCATGATGGTTTCAGTATATAGCTGTATTTTATTATTGTCTTGGCTAGGTGCAAAAAGTGTTGTTGGTGGAACTTTAACAACTGGACAACTCACAAGTTTATTTAGTTATACAATGAATATCTTAATGTCATTAATGATGTTATCAATGGCCTTTGTGATGATTACAATGTCAATTGCTTCAGCAAGACGTATTGCTGAAGTCATTAATGAACAATCTGACTTGGTTTCACCAGATAAAGCGTTAATGGAAGTGAAAGATGGTTCTATTGATTTCAATCTTGAGAACTTCTCATATAAGCATGGTGATGGAGAACCTGTTTTAAGAGATGTAAATTTGCATATTGCTTCTGGTGAAACGATAGGGATTATTGGCGGAACAGGAAGTGCGAAAAGCAGTCTTGTGAATTTAATTAGTCGTCTCTATGATGTGGAAAGTGGAAGTGTTTGTGTTGGTGGACATGATGTCCGTCATTATGATTTAGAAGTTTTAAGAGATGAAGTGGCTGTTGTTTTACAAAACAATGTCTTGTTTAGTGGGACAATTCTTCAAAATTTAAGATGGGGAAATGAAAATGCAACCCTTGAAGAATGTCAAGAAGCTTGTCGCTTGGCTTGTGCCGATGAGTTTGTACAAAGATTTGAAGATGGCTATAACACATATATTGAGCAAGGTGGAACAAATGTTTCTGGTGGACAAAAACAACGTTTATGTATTGCGAGAGCATTATTAAAGAAACCGAAGATTTTGATCTTAGATGATTCTACAAGTGCCGTTGATACAGCGACTGATGCAAGTATCCAGCAATCATTTGAAGAACGTATTCCAGATACAACAAAAATTATTATTTCTCAACGTATCTCTAGTGTTCAAAATGCTGATCGTATTATTGTTTTAAATGATGGAGTTGTAGACGGTTTTGATACACATGAAAAATTATTGAAAACAAACGCTATTTATCAGACAATTCATGAAACACAAACAAAAGGAAAGGAGGAAGCATGATGAAAAAGAAAAATGTATTAGGGCGCTTACTTAAAGACATCTTTAAACAATATAAAGTTCATTTGATTATTGTTTTTCTATGTATTATTGGAAATGCCATTGCAACTGTTCAAGGAACATTATTCATGCAGGTTTTAATTGATGACTATATTATCCCATTAATGGGAACTGCTTCTCCTGATTTTACAGGTTTATTTCATGCTTTATTGCGTGTAGCAGGATTCTTCCTTTTGGGAATTATTTGTGCTTATTCTTATAATCGCATTATGGTGAGTGTAACACAAGGTTATTTAAGAAATATGAGAATTCATTTGTTTGAACATATGGAGTCTTTACCTATTCGTTATTTTGATAGGACACCTCATGGTGATATCATGTCTGTTTATACAAATGATACAGATACATTAAGACAATTGATTAGTCAATCTATACCACAGTTGGTATCAAGTGCTATTACAATTATAACTGTTTTTATTTCAATGCTGACTTTAAGTTTACCTTTAACAGGTGTCAGTATGATTATGCTGTGTATTATGATTTTCACTTCTCAAAAACTTGGTGGATTATCAGGACGTTATTTTGTTCAGCAGCAAAATGAACTTGGAAAAGTGAATGGTTATATTGAAGAAATGATTTCTGGACAAAAGGTTGTGAAAGTCTTTAATCATGAAGAACAAGCTATTAATGATTTTAGAAAAATGAATAATGATCTAAGAGAAAGTGCATTTCAAGCCAATAAGTTTGCAAACATTTTAATGCCAATCACTATTCAAACAGGAAATGTATCTTATATTATCTGTGCTATTGTTGGCGCAGTTATGAGTTTAAATGGTTATGCTGGCATTACCATTGGGACATTGGTATCTTTCTTAACATTAAATAAAAACTTTAATCAGCCAATTGGGCAGATTTCACAACAAATCAATAGTGTTGCCATGGCACAGGCTGGTGCTAAACGTATCTTTGATTTGTTAGACCAGGAAAGTGAAACAGATGAAGGTGTTGTCACGTTATGTCGTGTTCAATATGTTGATGGTCAAATGGTCGAAACAAACGAAAGAACAGGACATTGGGCATGGCGTCATCCCCGTCAAAATGGTGGTGTTGAGCTTGTTGAAATGAAGGGCGATATTCGTTTAGAAAATGTTGATTTTGGTTATTTTGATGATCGTATGGTTTTACATGATGTGAGTGTTTTTGCTTCTCCTGGTGAAAAGATCGCTTTTGTTGGTGCCACTGGGGCAGGTAAAACAACCATTACAAATTTAATTAATCGTTTCTATGATATTCAAAAGGGAACAATTACGTATGATGGAATTGATATCAAGTTAATTAAAAAAGATGATCTAAGAAGATCGTTGGGCGTTGTTTTACAAGACACACATTTATTTACAGGTTCAATCATGGATAATATTCGTTATGGACGTTTAAATGCAACAGATGAGGAATGTATTGAGGCTGCAAAGTTAGCAAATGCTGATACATTTATTAAGCATCTTCCTGATGGCTATCAGACAATGTTAACTGGTGATGGTGGTCATTTATCACAAGGACAAAGACAGTTATTAGCAATTGCTAGAGCAGCAGTGGCAAATCCACCAGCTTTGATTCTTGATGAAGCCACTTCATCAATTGATTCACGTACTGAGAAGCTAGTTCAAAGTGGTATGGATAAATTGATGAATGGACGTACGACTTTGGTTATTGCACATAGATTATCAACAATTAAGAATAGTGACTGCATTATGGTTTTGGAACAAGGGCGTATTATTGAACGTGGAAATCATGAATCATTAATCAAGGAAAAAGGAAAGTATTATCAGTTATATACTGGTGCGATTGAAATGGATTAAGGTCGAAAGACCTTTTTCTTTTTGAAATATAAAAGAAAGAGCATAGAAGTTGTCATATCTTCATATTTTTTGTATAGTGGGGGAAAATGAAATAGAAGTGTGAAGAAGAGAGAGGAGTGTTCTATGTTTATTCAAGAATTAATGCAATATCAGATACAATATAAACAAAATGTATTTTTAAAAGAGTATACAACATTGCATATTGGTGGACGAGCTCATATTATGATTTTTCCAAAGTCAGTTCAGGAAATAGAACAGTGCTTAAAGTTATGTCAGAAGTATGACATGATTTATGTTGTTTTAGGGAAAGGAAGTAATATTTTAGCTTCGGATCAGGGGTATCATGGTGTTATTATTAACCTAACTATGTTTTGTGAAATGAAGAGGTTAGATGGACAGCGTATTTGTGTGCAAAGTGGTGCTACTTTAAAGAATGTTTGTGATTTTTGTTTACAGCAGGAATTGACAGGATTAGAGTTTGCTTGTGGAATTCCTGGGACAATTGGTGGAGCTGTTTATATGAATGCTGGAGCTTATGGTGGTGAAATGCAAGATGTCGTTGAGAAAGTTGTTTATTTGGATGATAAAGGAGTTAAAACGCTATCGCATAGTGAAATGCAATTTTCATATCGTCATAGTTATTTTTCTCAACAAAAAGGAATTATCTTGGAAGTGATATGTTGTCTAAAAATAGGCGATAAAGAACTTATGAAAAAACAAATGAATGATTTAATGAGACGTAGGCATGAAAAACAGCCAATGAGTGATTATAGTGCTGGAAGTACTTTTAAGCGCCCTAATGGGCATTATGCATCAGCATTAATTAAGCAATGTGGTTTACAAGGCTTTCAAATTGGTGGTGCACAAGTTTCATTAAAACATGCTGGTTTTTTAATTAATTGTGGACATGCCACAAGTCAAGAATTCTTACAGTTAATTAAGTATGTTCAAAAGACAGTATACAAACAAACTGGTTATCAATTAGAATGTGAGATTAAGATGTTAGAGTGATATGAGATTTTGAAAAGAATAATAGTGCCTTTTTTTTGAATATGATATAATGAAAAATGAAAGAAGGGATTATATGGATATAATACAGGCGATGCAAGAAAGACATTCTGTACGTCGTTTTAGAAGTCATGACATTCCACAAGAACTTGTTGACGTCTTGCAAAATGAAATCTATAAATGTAATCAGGAAGGACAATTGCATATACAACTCATTCTTCAGGAACCTGGTGCATTCCGTCAATTTTTTGTTCATTATGGACGTTTTAAAAATGTTCAGAATTATATAGTGTTAGTTGGCAGAAGGAATGATTCTTTGGAAGAAAGATTAGGATATTATGGAGAGAGAATTGTATTAAAGGCACAACAGTTGGGATTGAATACCTGTTGGGTGGGGGCAACTTATAGTTCTAAAAAAGTTGTTTGTCAAATAGATCATGATGAACAAATGATTTGTATTATAGCGATTGGTTATGGTGATAATCAAGGAAATCCTCATAAGAATAAACCTATGGAAAGTCTTTATCAATGTATTGATGAAAAGCCAGATTGGTTTTTATCAGGAATGGAGGCTATGATGTTAGCTCCAACTGCGATGAACCAACAGAAATTTTTTGTGACTCTCAAAAATAATAAAGTAGAGATAATGACTCAAGGGTCTTATGCGAATATTAATCGTGGCATTCTAAAATATCATTTTGAACAGGGTGCACATAAAACGAAAGAGATTTGGTTATAATGTTTTAAGATGCACATTTGTTGATAAAGTGCATACTCTATGATAGACTCTGTATAGATTGATAGAGAAATATCATAATAGAGAGAGAAAGGATGATTATATATGTCAAATGTATTACATGTAAATGCTCAAGAATTTAATGATCTTATTTCAAATAACGGATTGGTTTTTGTAGACTTCTTCGCTTCATGGTGTGGACCTTGTAAGATGTTAGCACCTAGTGTTGATAAATTAGCAGCTGAGCATCCAGAAGCAAAAGTTGTGAAAGTAGATGTTGATCAAGAAAATGCTCTTGCTATGCAATATGGAGTTCAATCAATTCCAACTTTAATTGTATTTAAGAACGGTCAACCAGTGAATCGTCAAATGGGATTTGTTCCTTATGAAGCTTTAGAAAATATGTTGAAATAAAAATATCTCCCATTATTTAGGGAGATATTTTTTTAACCTTTCTTGTGAGTGTTTATCAAAAATAATATCGGGTTCAGCGAGATACTGGGCCAAAACATCTGCATCTTTTAATAATTCACTATAGTCATCATCAATACAATCCTTGTTACTGTGTTTAGCAATTGCATTGACAATAATAACGATATCCTCTTCATCCATATCAGTTTCTAAAAGCAGTTGATGAGTCATTTCACTGCTGATTTTTGCGTGATGAAAAGAAGTGTGATTGATAAATTGACTGTAATCATGAAAGAGTCCCATAATTGAAGCTATTTGGATATTCAGATGTCTTTCTAAAGCTATTTTTTGACACAAATGACAGACACTTAAACTATGAAAATAGGCTTTTTCTTTAGAAGTACCAAAGCATTCTTTTTCTATATTTTGATAAAAGATATGTTTAAGCTGATCAAAATGGTTCATCGTCTTAGCCCCTTTGGATATAGATTTTTTGCTTGATGGTTACTTTCTTTATAAAATGATAAAGGATAATCTTCAACAAAGATAATACCATATCCTTTTTGAGTACTGCCTTCAATTGTTTCACCATGCAGATATTGAGTAACTTCTTGGTCATTTTCATGAAAACGATAGAATTGTTTCACATCATTTATCTGTAAAGTCAGTGCAAGTGCTAAACTTGGTTCAAAGCGATTTTTTTTACATTCACCTAAATAGAATCCATTTCTTAAAACACGAATGCCTTTGAGTTCTGGAAATTGAGGTAAGATTGCATAGATATGATTATTGTTGTCATATAAGTAAGCAGGAACCTTACAATTTAAATAAGTTTTATAGAAGTCTTGCACAAGTAACTGATTCTGTTTAGAAATGACTGGTTTTAAGTTTTTACTTTTGAATGGAGTCATTTCCCCATGTTTTTGAATTAATGCAATAAAATGTCCTTCCCCCTGATAATGATGAGGATATAAACGAACAGCTTCTTCCATATTCATGCCAGGACTCATACCATGACTTTTCTTTAAGGGAATCAGTGAACAATTATAATGATTTAAAAGGTATTGAATTTGTTCTTCGTTTTCAATAGTATTATATGTACATGTTGAATAAATTAATTGACCTTCTGGTTTTAATAAATTCATAGCAGCATCCAGTAACTGTCTTTGAATATGGGCACATTCATGAACTTTTTCTAGTGACCATGTTTCAATAGCAGCATCACTCTTTCTAAACATTCCCTCACCACTGCATGGTGCATCTAAAATAATCTTATCAAAGAAGCCCTTCAATTGGTTTTCAAAAACAAGTGGATCACAGTTTGTCACAATCGTATTTTTTAATCCAAATCTTTCTACATTTTCAGAAAGAATTTTTGCACGTAATGGAACAATATCATTGGCAATCATCAAACCATCTTCTGAAAGCTGGCTAGCAGCGGCGCATGTTTTTCCACCAGGGGCAGCACACATATCTAAGATATAATCGTCTTTTTGAATGTTAAGAAAATGTGTCACCAACATAGCGCTTGGTTCTTGGATATAATATAATCCACATGAAAAGAAAGGAGATTTTCCTAAAGGATATTTTTCATAATTGAAATAATATCCATCTTTAACAACAACATGAGGTTGAATAAATTCTTTATTTAGATATTTTATTGCTTCTTTTTTATGAGGATTTAAATAAAAAGCTTTGACAGCTGGTTGTTCTAATGCCTTCATAAAATCAGGATATTCATTTTTTAATATGTCTTGCATTTGTTTTTCAAATAATCTATTCATCGTCTTCACCTTTTCTCATTATACAAAGCAAAAGGGGCTGTGTAAATATTTAATCTATGTTATACTGAAATTGGTGATGAAAATGAAGAGATGTGCATGGGCATATAGTGATGAATTAAGAGAATATCATGATCATGTGTGGGGAAAACCACAGCATGATGAAATCATGTTATTTAAAATGTTAGTATTAGAAGGTTTACAGGCTGGTTTAAGTTGGGAAATTATATTAAAAAAAGAAAAAGCTTATGAAGATGCTTTAAATCATTTTGATTATGTCAAGATTGCTCAGTATCAGGAAGATAAATATAATGAATTAATGGAGACACCATTGTTAATTAAAAATAAACTCAAGATGAGAGCCATTATAAGTAATGCTCAAGCATTTCTAAAAGTGCAAGAAGAATTTGGGTGTTTTGATGAGTACATATGGTCATATGTTGGACATAAGCAGATTGTTCATGATTACAATAACACTCAGGATGTTCCAGCTTTTGATGAGTTATCTATAGAAATATCTAAAGATTTAAAAAAACGTGGTTTTAAGTTTGTTGGACCTACAATCATCTATAGTTATTTACAGGCGATAGGTATTTATAATGATCATGAATTGTTATGTGATTTTCGCTAAAAAAATAGTATATTGTCTTTTTAAAGATAATATATTTGTGAAAGCATTGACACTCCTTTTGCTTGATGCTAGAATATGAAAGTAAGTAGGGATGTCACTTCTTTAAAGACATAAACCTTCAATAGTTATACTATTTATGGTTGGTTTTTGAAGAAGTTTTTTTATAGAGGTGAAATGATGTTAAATTTATTTAAAAGTAAAAAATATATTGGTTTACATGCTCCAGTTAATGGGGATATCATAGCGTTAAAGGATCTTTTAGATACAAAGAAAATAGGAGATGGGATAGCCTTTCGCTTTGATGGAAATCTAATTTATTCACCTTGTCATGCAATGGTAAGTATGCTTTCAAAAAATAATCACGCTATTAAGTTGACCATGGAAAATGGAATTGAAATTCTTATTGAAGTCGGTTTGGATGCTGAGAAATTGAGTGGTACAGGAATTGATGTTTTTGTAAAAGTGGGGCAAAATGTAAAAGCAGGTGATCCTCTTTTGCAGATAGATAGACAATTCTTTGTTTCTCAAGGTGTTGAGTTAATTATTCCTATGATTGTCATGAAGAGTCAAAACTATCAGTTAAAGATCAAAATGAGTGGACAGGCGTCTGTCTTAGGTGAATATGTTGTTATATTCAAGTAGTCTCACAGTATTAGGGAATGTATAAAGTATTGTTTTTAATAAAAATCCAAGGAATGATTTCTTGGATTTTTCTATGTCATGAATATTTCTATGATGGAATGTTTTCTATGGCTGAATTTAACTTGATAGAAAGTAGAACTCAAACTGAGATACTTTCATAAAATATTTGTAAATAAGTGCTGTTAATTGATTTATCAATATAAGAAATGGCACTGAATATGAGATATGAATGCCATCAAAACTTCTATAAATATATGATGAATATATTGAAAAAGGCAAGTTAAATGAGTTATATATCTTTATATTATTGTATGTGTCATGAATGGTCAAACTCTTAAAGAATGTAAAAAATAAATAAAGAAATTTATAAACAATTATGATATAATAACTTGCGGGAGTGTGATTGTATGAGTTATGAGGTTGTAATTGATGATTTTCAAGGACCATTAGATCTGCTTTTACATTTGATTAAAGAAAAGGAAATGGACTTGGAAACATTAGAGGTTTCTGTTATTACTGATCAATATTTAGCCTATATTGACCAAATGGATGCTGATCAACTTGAAACAATGTCTGAATATCTTGTTATGGCAGCACAATTAATTGAGATGAAAAGTAAGATGCTTCTACCTAATGAAAAAGTAGAATTAGAAGATGATTATCAAGAAGACCCAAGAGAACAATTAATTAGAAGATTGATTGAATATAAAAAATATAAGGATATCTTAGATGATGTTCGTGAATGTTATGAATATAGACAAACTTTACATACAAAAGCACCAGCATTAATGGATGATTATGTTGTGGATACATCAGAATTAATTCCTGATCATTTAGAGGTTTATGATTTAATTAAAGCAATGCAAAAAATGTTTCAAAGAAAAGTGTTACATGCTCCATTAGAATCACGTATTGCTCGTGTTGAGATTTCTATTGAGGAACGAAGTGATCAAATCAGACAATATTTTAAGTTGCATAAAAATCAACGTATTCGTTTTGAGGAATTATTTGAAGAACCAACAAGAACATTTTTTGTTGTTACGTTTTTATCTATTCTGGTTTTGGTTAATACAAATGAATTAATTATTGAACAAGATGGAAATTTTGAGAACATATATTTAAAGGAGAGAAATTAATGGAACATGATGAAATATTAAGTGTTATAGAAGGAATGCTCTTTTTATCAGGGGATGAAGGATTAACCATTAAGCAAATCTCATCAGTATTACAAATTGGCAAAAAAGAAGCAACAACTTATGTTGATGAACTCATTCAAGTTATTAACGAAAGAGCAGTAAAAGGGTTTGAATTGGTTAATTTTGGTGGTGTATTTAAACTGATTACCTTTTCTTCACATCATGAATTCTATCAGCGAATGATTGAACAAAATGAAAATACCCTTTCTAATGCAGCATTAGAAACACTGGCTATAATTGCTTATAATCAACCTGTTACTCGTGTGCGTATTGAAGAAATAAGAGGGGTAGGGTGTGATGCAATGATTCGAAAATTAGTTGCAAAAGCCTTGATTAAAGAAGTTGGCAGAGAAGATACACCTGGAAAGCCGATTTTGTATGGTGTGACTGATGAATTTATGGATGCATTTTCATTGACATCATTAGATGAATTACCTGAATTAAAGGAAATGAAAGAGGATTTTGATCAGGATGATATTTTTAATACAAAATATACTGAAAGTATGGAGGAAGGAGAACAGTAAAATGTTCTCTTTTTTTATTGACACTTCAGTTAGTTCGTGCTAACATCTAATCATTGAAGTTAGTTTATGCTAACTAAATGTTGAATTTGGAGGAAAAAAGATGTTTGATAAGAGATTGATTAAAGAAATACCTGAAGCAAAAGCTTATGTAAAAAGACAAGTTCTATGCCAATGGATTGCATTGATTATGAATATCATATTTACCGTTGGATTGAGTTATACATTGGTTTTGTTGTTTCAAGAACAGTTAACAATTGAGATTTTAATGATTGGCATTGTTTTCGCAATCATTCTTTTTGTTATACGAGGTATTGTTTTGAAGAAAGCAACTCAATTTTCTTTTGCTGGAGCGAGTCTTGTCAAAAAAATATTGCGTGAAAGATTATTTAAGAAAATATTAGAGTTAGGTGGTCATTATCAGGATTATGTTGCAACAAGTGAATTGGTTCAATTAGGGGGAGAAGGAATTAATCAGTTTGAAACCTATTTTGCGCTTTATCTCCCTCAATTGTTTTATAGTGTGCTCGCCCCTGTGACATTGTTTATTATCATTTCATTTTATGATTTTATGAGTGCACTTGTATTATTTTTATGTGTACCTATGATACCTTTGTCAATAGTTCTGATTCAAAAAATTGCTAAAAAGTTATTAGCTAAATACTGGAATAGTTATACAACACTTGGTGATAGTTTCTTAGAAAATCTTCAAGGATTAACAACTTTGAAAATATATCAGAGTGATGAATTTAAACAAAAAGAAATGAATAAAGAAGCTGAGAATTTTAGAAAAGTAACTATGCGTGTCTTAATTATGCAATTGAATAGCATTAGTGTTATGGATATTGTTGCATATGGTGGTGCTGGTTTGGGAAGTTATTTTGCAATTACACATTATATGTATCAAGAGATATCTTTATTTATAGCATTATTTATTATCTTATTATCGTTTGAATTTTTTATTCCGTTAAGGCAACTGGGGTCTTTTTTTCATATTGCAATGAATGGTATTGCGGCTAGTGAAAAATTATTTAGAGTTTTTGATATTGAACATCAGCAAAGTGGAAAATTTGATTTCAAAGAAGGAGATTTTGGGTTATGTGTTGATCAATTATCTTTTCAATATACAAAAGAACAACCTTTATTAAAAGAAGTTTCATTTCAAATCAAGCCAAATCAATTTGTTGGAATTGTTGGAGAAAGTGGTTCTGGTAAAAGTACAATCGCAAAATTAATTATGGGATATCATCAAGATTATCAGGGAGAAATCAGAATTCAAACTCATCAAAGATATGATATTGATGATACAGTTTTCTTCAATCATTTTGTTTATATGACTCATGATCCTATGATTTTCAAAGGAACATTAAGAGAAAATATAGATATGTTAAATCAGTATCAAGATAAAGAGATTTGGGAAGCTTTGGAGAAAGTGAATTTGGCCTCTTTCTTTCATCAGCATAATGGATTACAGACACTTTTATTAGAATCAGGAAGTAATTTATCTGGTGGACAAAAACAAAGATTAAATTTAGCGAGAGCTATTCTTAAAAACGGAGATGTTTATATTTTTGATGAAGCAACAAGTAATATTGATGTAGAAAGTGAAAATGCCATTTTAGAAGTCATTAAGGACTTGTCTAAAGAAAAAACGATTCTTTTTATTACTCACCGTTTGAGTAGTGTAATTGACTGTGATGATATTTTGGTCATGAAACAGGGAGAGTTGATAGAACAAGGGACACATCAACAATTAAAGGCACAAAATGGTGTTTATGCACAAATGTTTACAAAACAAGCAAAATTGGAGGTTTATCAAGGATGAAAAAGGAATTAAATAATATTCAAGTTGTATGGCGTATGCTGGCACTTGTCAAACCGTTAACATTGCCAATGTCTTTTGCAGTCATTATGGGTGTTTTAGGATTTATTTGTGCCATTGGGATACCAGTTCTTTCAGTTATGGCTCTATTACAAATTGCAGGGATGTATCCCCATATAGATATGTCTATGTTGTTAATCTTTTTACTTGGTATGGCAGTGTTAAGGGGGCTTCTTCATTATGCTGAACAGGCAGCCAATCATTATATTGCTTTTAAACTCTTAGCGATTATTCGCGATCAGGTCTATGGTGTTTTGAGACGTTTGTGTCCAGCAAAACTGGATCGTAAAGATAAGGGCAATTTGATTTCTTTGATTACAAATGATATTGAATTATTAGAAGTTTTCTATGCTCATACGATTTCTCCAGTTCTGATTGCATTTTTAACATCATTAATAATGTTAAAATTCTTTGCTCATTTACATATGACTGCTATGATTATTGCACTTTGTGCATATATAACTATGGCTATAGTTATCCCTTTTTATGTCAATATGAAAGGAAAAGATATAGGGCAGAAAAATAGAAATGAAATAGGTCATATGAGTAGTTTTTTATTAGAAAGTTTTAGGGGATTAACGACTATCCTGCAATATCATATGGGACATAAACGGACAAAAAAGATGATAGATATGAGTGATAATATAGAAAATTTACAATCACAAATGAAAGATATTGAAGCCATTCAATTGGTAGCATCACAAATACTGATTTCGTTATCAGCGATTGTGATGTTTGTAAGTATGTTTGTTTTATATCAGCAAGGTGAAATAAGTGTTTATAGGGTGATTATGGCAACTGTTTTGATGTTATCTAGTTTTGGTCCTGTTTTGGCACTATCCAATTTAGCAAACAATCTTCTTTCCACATTAAGCAGTGGAAGACGCGTTTTGGCTTTGTTAGATGAAGAAGAACTCATTAAAGATGTGAGTGGCCAAACTGAAACATCATTTGGTGATATTTATGTTGATAATCTTTCGTTTGCATATGAAGAAGAAGTTATTCTTCAAGATGTTCATCATATTTTTAAACAAGGTCAGGTGACAGGTATTGTTGGGAAAAGTGGTAGTGGAAAATCAACATTATTGAAACTGATGATGCGCTTTTATGATCCAACAACGGGTATCATTCGAATTTCAGATCGAGATTTAAAGAATATCAATACTCAAGACATGCGACATATGTTTGCCTATGTAACTCAAGAAACAGTTCTTTTTCATGATTCTATTCTTAATAATGTAAAGATTGCTAAATTAAATGCAACCAATCAGGAGGTCTATGAAGCTTGTCAGCAAGCAAGTATTCATGATTTTATTATGTCATTACCACAAGGATATAACACAAAAGTAGCGGAATTAGGCGCATCATTATCTGGAGGGGAAAGACAAAGAATTGGACTTGCAAGAGCTTTTCTGAGTGATGCACCATGCATTTTGTTAGATGAACCTACAAGTAACTTAGACGTTTTAAATGAGGCTGTCATTTTAAGTTCTTTACAACAACAAAAGAATAAAACAATTATCTTGGTTTCTCATCGTGAATCAACAATGAAAATTGCTGATAAAGTGATTGAAATGGATATGGGGCGTATGAGTTAAATGGATATTGAAAAGAAAAGGCAAAAAGAGATTGAGATTGTTTCATTGATGATTCATTTGTATTGTCGTTATCATGATGATATTGATGAACAGGAACTGATAGGTTATGCAGCAGGACGGATTGAGAAATGTCCAATGATGCAAAAAAAGACATTTTGCAGTCAATGTCCTATCCATTGCTATCAAAAAGAAATGCAGGAAAAAATAAAAAAGGTCATGCGTTATAGTGGACCAAGGATGATATTTTATCATCCTATCTTAGCTATAAAACATGTTATTCAAAAATAAGGAGGAAGAATAATGAAGGTGATTTATTTTATAGGTGGTATAGTTTGTTTTGTTTTAGGTGCAATTGGTGTGGTTTTACCAATTTTACCAACAACTCCATTTTTATTAGCCGCAGCATTTTGTTTTGCAAGAAGTTCACAAAAGGTCAATGACTGGTTTTTACAAACCAAACTCTATCGCAATCACTTAGATTCATTTGTTCAAGAACGTGCAATGACCCTCAAAACAAAAGTATCTATCTTAGGTTTTGCCAGTTTTATGTTAGCTTTCCCCTTGATATTTAGTCAAAATATTTATTTGAGAATTCTGATTATTTGTTTGTACTGTATAAAATATTATTACTTTATATTTAAAATTAAAACGATTTCTTCACAAAAGACAATATAAAAAGCACTCTGAGAGTGCTTTTTTGGTTTACCCAATAACTGTTACGTTAGCAGCTTGAGGACCTCTGTCTCCTTCAACGATATCGAATTCAACAGTTTGTCCTTCTTCTAAAGTTTTGAAACCATCAGTGTTGATAGCTGAAAAATGTACGAATACATCTTTGTTTTCACCTTCAAGAGTGATGAAACCAAATCCTTTATCAGATTTAAACCATTTTACTTTACCTGTACTCATTATGAAGTACCTCCTTTAAAATTTGCAAAAAACCCAGTACCTCATTTTTAAACTACTATGAAATCCTAAAGAATTACTAATACTTTTGAAAATTACGTGCTCTGTTCCTTTGCTATAAGATATTATAGCATAGTCTTGTTTTTCATACAAGTTATTGTTGACAATGAAATTTAATAATGTATCATTTTCTTATAAGAGAAAAGGTGGTTAGAATATGTTAGAAAAATATGCTGAATTAATTGTTAAACAAGGAGTGAATTTACAGAAAGGACAAGAACTTGTCATTACTGCTTCAATTGAATGCTTCGAACTTGTACGTGCTGTTGCTAGGCAAGCTTTTGCAGTAGGAGCAAAAGATGTTATTGTTGATTATACTGATGAGAAAGTTACCCGATTACGCTATGAGAATTGTCCTGTTGAACATTTTCAGGAAGTTCCGCTATATTTTGCTGAACTCAAGAATCAATATGCCTTAAAACATGCTGCTGTTCTTTCAATTGTTTCAAGTAATCCCGAAGCAATGAAAGGCATTGATCCTATGAAAATTCAAACATGGAATATTGCTGTTCATAAAACTTGTCAGACTTTTTTTGACCATTTAGATATGGGAATTGATCGTTGGTGTATTGTTGGTGCACCAAGTGTTGGATGGGCGAATAAAGTCTTTCCTGATATGAGTGACCAAGAAGCAGTTCAGGCATTATGGCAAGCGATTTATAAAGTCACACGTTGTGATCAAGAAAATCCTATTGAAGCTTGGAATGAACATCGTCGTTCTTTTGAAAGAAGAGTTCAAATCTTAAATGAGAAAAAAATCAAATCTTTACATTATCATAATAGTTTAGGAACTGATTTGACAATTGGACTTAATGATGGTTATCTTTTTGCAGGAGGAGGAAGTTATACAACAGATGGCATCTATTCATTTCCAAATATGCCAACTGAAGAAATCTTCAGTTCTCCAGATAGAAATCAAGTCAATGGAACTGTTTATAGCTCTATGCCTTTAAATTATAATGGTCATCTTGTTGATCAATTTTCTATGACTTTTGAAAATGGTCGGATTGTTGATTTTCATGCAGAAGTTGGTTATGAAGTTTTAAAGAGTATTATTGAAACAGATGAAGGGAGTCATTATTTAGGTGAAGTTGCATTGGTTCCATACAATTCACCAATTCGTAATATGGGCATCTTATTTTATAATACTTTATTTGATGAAAATGCAGCATGTCACTTAGCGATTGGAAAAGGTTTTGGTGAATGTCTTAAAAATGGTTTAACTATGAGCAAGGAACAATTATTAGAAAAAGGAATTAATGATTCCTTAACACATGTTGATTTTATGATTGGAACAAAAGATTTATCAATCATAGCAACTTTAGATAATGGTGAAGAATTTGTTGTCTTTGAAAATGGAAACTATGCTTTTTAATATCGAGCAATCTTCAAAAGATTGCTTTTTCTTATGAAAAATAGAAAATGTATAAAAAAGTAGGGACTATCCCTATAATAAATAGAGAAAAACAGTGATTTGAAATTGACAAATTCAGTCATCTTGATTATGATTAATAAGCGTGACATAAGGAGGGATTATCATGTCAGATTTTATTGAACAAGTGAAAAAGCGTAGAACCTTTGCGATTATTTCCCATCCAGATGCTGGGAAAACAACTTTAACAGAGAAATTCCTTCTTTATGGAGGAGCAATCCAAGAAGCTGGTATGGTTAAAGGAAAAAGACAATCTAAACATGCGGTTAGTGATTGGATGGAAATCGAAAAACAAAGAGGGATTTCGGTAACCTCATCAGTTCTACAATTTAATTATGATGGATTCTGTATTAATATCCTAGATACTCCAGGCCATCAGGATTTCTCTGAAGATACTTATCGTACATTAATGGCAGCTGATAGTGCAGTTATGGTTATTGATGGATCTAAAGGGGTCGAAGATCAAACAAGAAAATTATTTAAGGTTTGTGCGATGCGTCATATACCTATCTTTACGTTCATTAATAAGATGGATAGGGAAGCTAAAGATCCATATGAATTAATGGAAGAAATTGAACGTGAATTAGGTGTAGAAACTTGTGCAGTCAATTGGCCAATTGGATGTGGGAAAGAGTTTAAAGGTGTGTATGAAAGAAATAATAAAGAAGTGATTCGTTTTATTCCTGTACAAGGTGGAAAAAAAGAAGTCGATGTTGAAATTTGTGATGCCCATGATGAACATTTAAAGGATGAATTGGGTGATGTTCTTTATCATCAGCTTCAAGATGATATTGAACTGTTAGATGGTGCAGGTGCAGAGTTTGATTTACAGAGAGTTCAAAAAGGTGAACTTTCACCAGTCTGTTTTGGATCAGCTTTAACAAACTTTGGGGTTGAACCATTTCTAAGACATTTCTTAGATATGACGACATCACCATTACCTCGTCAAAGTGATAAAGGTGAAATTGATCCCTTATCAGAAGACTTTAGTGCTTTTGTTTTTAAGATTCAAGCCAATATGAATAAAGCCCATAGAGATAGAATGGCATTTATGCGTATTTGTTCTGGGAAGTTTACAAAAGGTATGGAAGTTTTTCATTATCAGGGAAATAAGAAAATCAAATTAAATCAATCTAAACAAATTATGGCTGAAAGTAGAGAAGAAGTTGAAGAGGCTTATTCAGGAGATATTATTGGAGTCTTTGATCCTGGTATTTTCTCTATTGGTGATACATTATGTACACCAAAGAATAAATTTGCTTATGATGGAATTCCTACATTTGCACCAGAACATTTTGCTTTAATTCGCAATACAGATACAATGAAACGTAAACAGTTTGTCAAAGGTGTTGAACAAATTGCGCAAGAAGGTGCTATTCAGATATTCACTGAATTAGGTGGTGGTATGGAAGAAATCATTGTAGGTGTTGTTGGTGTCTTACAATTTGAAGTCTTAGCTTATCGTTTGAAGAATGAATATAATGTTGATATTGTGAATACACCATTGCCATATCAATTTGTCAGATGGATAAAAAATGATAGTATTGATTTAAAGACATTAAATCTTTCTTCAGATACAAAAAAAGTTCAAGACCTTAAAGGTCAGTATTTGCTTCTCTTCTCTAATGAATGGGGTGTTCGTTGGGCAACTGATAAAAATCCTGACTTAGTATTAGCAGAGTTTTCAAAGAATTAGAAACAATTTTGTTTCTAATTTTTTTTATCAAAAAACATTCTGTAAGAAGATTTTTCAGGGGTGATACAGTTGTATCTCTTTCTTGATTGATGAAAACGTGGTAAAATATTTTTCAAGGAGGTGTCATTATGGCTAATGAAGGAAAACGCTGTTATTGTCGTTGTATTAAAGAAATGACAATGATTATTGGAAAAGAAGAAGAAATTCTTTTTGCATTTAAAGAAGTTTATCCTTGTATGATTAGGACAAGTGACACTGAAGTCAATGATTATAAAATATATGGGAAAGAATTTGCTTTGAGTTGTAGTGAGAGTGAATTTAAGGAACATTTTAAGTTAATAAAACATCAACCAAATCATAAAAAATAGAATTGAAATTGGAGATATGTTTGTTTTTTTGAAAAAATATGATATGATGATGCAAGAAAGGGTGATGATTTTGGAAAAGAAAACATTTGAAATATCCAATATCCAATCAGTAGAAGAATTGAATCATTTAAGTTTAAAACTAAATGAACAAGAACAAGTCTCTCATATGAAAATAAGCAAAGAGAGTATTGTTTTTAATTGTATAGATATAGATGCTTTGTTAAGTTTAATTCAAGGGGTTAATAAAGAGCATATTGTTAAAGAAGTTATTGATGGTAGCAAACGTCAATATGATTTTGCTCAAAGAAAAGAAGTTCCACATTATTTTATGTTTAAAAATATGGTGACTGAAGATGATATTTATGTATTGATCAATCAAATCCAGGAAGATTCTAAATATCATGATATTGAATATGATCCTAAAAATAAGATATTAACACTGGTATCTTCTCAAAGAGATGTGTTGAGTTATTTAAGAAAAGAATTATTTAAGATTAATCCTTCAATTGAAATTATGGAACATCGTAAACCCATTCGTTCGCAAGATGTTTTTAATCAAAAGTATTTAAATAGATATATTCGTATAGGTATATTTTTGGTTGTTATTGCATTGGCTTTAATTACATCAAAAGATCATAATCAGATGACACCTATTTTGTGGTATGTCACAATGTTCTTGTTAGCAGAACCTATTTTAAAGAGTGCATGGAAACAGGTTAAACAATTGAAATTCTTTAAGGAAGATGTTTTGGTCATTGGAGCTTTCATTTTAGGTATAGCTGCACAAGCATATGTTGAAACATGTCTTGCTGTTATTTTGTATCAGGTCGCTGCACCATTCTTAAATAAAGTTTTAGAGAAATCTTTATTTAAGATTGATGAAGCGGTTGAGATGCCTGAAACAGGAGTTCGTTATCTTGATGAACGTGAGGAAGTCATTTCACTATATGAGTTTGAAATTGGTGATACAATGATTGTTAAACCAGGCGAAACTGTACATATTCCAGGTAAGGTCTTAAAAGGACCATCTGATTTGAGTACATATTCGAATACAAGTACATATGAACTTGTGCGTGCGAAAAAAGGAACACTTGTAAGTAGTGGAGATGTGAATGTTGGAGAAAAACCACTCTACATAAAAATTACTTCTACATATGAAAGTTCTAATTATATCGAATTAATGAATATTGCCAGTGCTGCCCCTGTTTATGAATCAAAGATTGAAAAATATACAAAGATATTATCACATTTCTATACGCCAATCATGGTTGTATTAGGTTTGATCTTGGGGATTGTTTTACCTATCATTGATTTCCATACATATCGTTCTTATATTCATGTTGGAGCTGTTTTATTGATATTATCGGGAGCCTTATCTAGTGATCAATCAACATCATTAGGTATGTTAGCTGGTTTTGCAAAAGCTTTTCGTAATGGAATTATTATTGAATCTTCTTTAGGTCTTGATTCTATAAATGCATGTCAAACAATTGTTTATGATCGTTTTGATGGTGTTGAAGTGACTGAAGAAGAGTTGGAATTATTTAGAAAACTTTCTCATATGGGAAGAACATTGGTTATATTTAATGATGGACCTGTAGCTTTAGAAAATGATCAATATACAATTTATAATGATTTAAGTGTTGAGGAAAAATTAAGTAAAATGGATTCTTTAGTTGGACCTATTGTCTATATTGGAGATAGCTTTAAGGATATTGAATTACTGCAAAAGAGTTATGTTGGTATTTCAAGAGGTGGGTTAGCTGATTCTAAGGTTGTCGAGAACAGTGATATTGTCTTGATTGATGCTGAGTTAAATAAAGTTTATGAAACTTTCTTGATTTCTAGAAGTATGCGAACAACAGCTATTGCTAATAATGTTATAACAGTGCTAATGAAATTAGTTGTTTTAATTGGTGTGATTTCTTTCAATGGTTTTCCATTATGGATTGCTATTTTTGTAGAAATGTTAGTGAGTGCAACTGTTATGTATAACTCGACACATATTTTAGAGTAGAGAAATCTACTCTTTTTTTGGAGGTGAAAGAATGAAAATTGTGATTGCGCCAGATTCATTTAAAGAAAGTATGACTGCTCAAGAAGCAGCGAAAGCATTGGAGAGAGGTGTTCATTGTTATGATAAGACTATCAAAACAATTCTTTGCCCATTAGCTGATGGGGGTGAAGGGACATTGGACACTTTGGTTTTGGCTTTACAAGGAGAAAAAGTGGAGTATGAAGTCACAGGCCCACTTTTTAATAAGATAATGGCACCAATAGGTTATGTTGATGATATGGCGATTATTGAATGTGCAAAGGTTTGTGGGCTAGAACTTTTAGATGAAACTCAAAAAGACCCTTCTCAAACAACTTCATATGGTTTAGGTGAATTGATTGTTCATGCTGTTGAGCATCAAGTTTCAAAAATCATGATTTGTTTAGGGGGAAGTGCAACAAATGATGGTGGAATTGGTATGTTAGCAGCATTAGGTGTTCAATTTTTAGATGAATCTCATCATGTTGTCTCTTATACAATGGAAGGATTAAAGGATATTTGTAATATTTGTTTAGATAACTTTAATCAGTCTTTGAAAGATATTGAATGGATAGGTGTTTGTGATGTTATAAACCCTTTATGCGGAAATAATGGAGCAACTTATATATATGGTCCACAAAAAGGTTTATCTCAAGCCAAATTAGAAAGTATAGATCAAGCTATGTTTCAATATGCACAAAAAGCAGATTTCATGTTTCAAAAGGATTATATGATACAACCAGGAGCTGGTGCTGCAGGTGGATTAGGGTATGCTATGTTGGCTTTCTTAAAAGCAAAATTGCGCTCTGGATTTGAAATTGTTAGTGAAACAATTCATTTAGAAGAAGCAATTTTACATTGTGATAAGGTTATTGTTGGAGAAGGAAAACTTGATAAACAAACACAATTTGGAAAGACACCTTATGGTGTTTTACAGATTGCTCAGAAATATCATAAAGATGTATATGCTTTTGCTGGTAAAATTGAAGATGTAGATGTTTTAAAACAACTTGGATTTAAAAGTGTTTATACAATTACACCTCATTATATGCCTTTGTCTATTGCTTTGAAAAAAGGTCAGGAGAATTTAGAAAAAACAATCTTTGAACATATGGAGGAAATCATAAATGAAATATAAAGTTGAAGTGCCTATGCCTTTAATGCAGTTCCTTTTGGAAAAAACTTCACAAAAAAGAAATGATATTAAGAATCTCTTGAAATATCAAAATGTTTGGGTTGATGGGCATATTGAAACACATTATGCATATGATTTACAAGTAGGACAAACTGTGGAAATTCAGGCTAAGAAAAATGATATGCCATTTGTTATTCTCTATGAAGATAAAGAAATTATTGTGATTGATAAACCATGTGGTTTATTAAGTGAACAAACCGCTAAAGAAAATGAAAAAACTGCTTATCAATATGTAAAACAATATCTTTATAAGAAAAAAGAAAATATTTTTCTTGTTCATCGTTTAGATCATTATACATCTGGTATATTAATGTTTGTTAAAAACAAGAAACTTTATGATATTCTCACTCAAAATTGGAATAAATATGTCAAAACAAGAGGATATATTGCTATTGTTGAAGGACAGATGAAAAAAACAAAAGGAACTATTGAAAATTATTTGGCTGAATCTAAGACACAAAATGTCTATATTACAACAAAAGAACAAGGGAAAAAAGCAATTACTCATTATAAACAAATTCAATCAAATAAACGTTATAGTATGTTAGAGGTTTATCTTGATACAGGGAGAAAGAATCAAATTCGTGTTCATTTGTCTTCTTTACATCATTCGATAGTAGGAGATTCTAAATATGGTGCACAATCTAATCCACTCAAAAGATTAGGACTGCATGCTCATGAGTTTATGTTTGTTCATCCACTGACACATAAAGAAATGCGTTTTGTTTCTAAAACACCTGAATCTTTTGAAAAACTCTTTAAAAAGGGTTGACATATATGTTTAAATTCGTTATGATGTACCAGTAAATGAAAAGTAGTGGAAAGAAGAAGTGCCTACTTCTCGCCCGAATGAGAATATCGTTGGGCTAATGTCACTAAGATATCATATCTTAATGTCAACATGTGGGTACTTATGTGCTCACTTTTTATTTGTACTACAAAATTTATAGGAGGTGGCTATTATTAGCAAGTATAACAACCAACAAACAAATGATGACTTGGTAAATGAAAAAATTCGTTTTAAAGAAGTTTTAGTTATTGATCAAAACGGTGATCAATTAGGCGTTATGTCACGTAATCAAGCTTTGCATACGGCTTCTAATGCAAATTTAGATTTGGTTTGTGTGGCTCCGAAAGCTGCAACTCCAGTATGTCGTATTATGGACTATGGAAAATATCGTTTTGAACAACAAAAGAAACAAAAAGAAATGAAGAAAAATTCTAAGGTTGTCTCTTTAAAAGAAACACAATTATCTCCAACTATTGATGTTCATGATAAAAATGTAAAACTCAAAAGAACAATTAAAATGTTAGAAGCAGGAGATAAAGTCAAAGTGGCTGTTCGTTTTAGAGGAAGACAATTAGCTCATATTGATATTGGTCAAAAAATACTAGAAGATTTCGTTGCTGAATGTGCTGACTATTGCATTGTTGAAAAGCCAGCAAAAATGGAAGGACGAACATTGATTGCTATATTAGCACCAAAAAAGAAATAACAGGAGGACAAAATTATGCCAAAAATGAAATCACATAGTGGTCTTAAAAAACGTTTAAAGAAAACAGGATCAGGTAAAATGAAACGTAGTCATGCTTATATTTCGCATCAATCTCATCACAAGACTCATAAACAAAAGAAACACTTAGCGAAAGCAACTTTAGTACACCCTTCAGATATGAAGAGAATTAAGTCAAGATTACAAGGATAATTGGAAATAGGAGGAAAGAAATATGGCAAGAGTTAAAGGCGGATATACAACTAGACGTAGAAGAAAGAAAATCTTAAAATTAGCCAAAGGATATTTTGGTTCAAAACATACATTATATAAAACAGCTCATGAACAAGTCATGAACTCATTTGAATATGCATACAGAGATAGAAAAGCATTAAAACGTGAAATGAGAAAATTATGGATTGCACGTATCAATGCTGCTGCAAGAATGAATGAAATTTCATATTCTCAATTAATGCATGGATTAAAATTAGCTAATGTTGAAGTGAATAGAAAAATGTTATCTGAAATTGCTATTGCAGATCCAAAAGGATTTACTGCAATTGTAGATACTGCTAAAAAAGCATTAGCAAAATAATGATTTGTAAAGGCACAATGAAATTTGTGCTTTTTTTTATTTTTTGAAAGGGATTGACAGAAAGTGATAAGTCACTTATACTTATATATGTAGTATGCTACGTATTTAGAAAGAGGTGGTAAAGTGAATCATGAACATCTTGTATTGTGTTATAAACTTTCAAGCGCAATGATAACAACAATGAATAATCAATTAAGAGAGTATCATTTAACATTTCAACAACTTTTAATTCTTTTATATTTAGAAGAACAGACAGAGGAAGTTGCAGGGAAAGATATTTGTCAGTATTTTGGGATATCACATCCAACTTCGGTTGGATTGATTGCTAGAATGACAAAAGCGAGTTTTATTGTTGTTGAAGTTTCTAAGACAGATCGCCGTGAAAGAATTCTGCATTTGGCCAATAAAGGACGAGAAGTTATTGAGCAATCAAGACATGTTATTGATCATTATATTGAGCATTTGGTTCAGCATTTAAGTGATGAAGAACAACAGAATTTTATAAATCTATTGTTTCAGTTAGACTCTATTTCTAAAATAGAGAAAGAAAGGTAGGAAAATTATGGGGACATTAAAGTTTGCTGTCAATATGTTAAAAAAGGAGTATAAAAAAAGCTTTGTATATACATTGACTTTATGTTTGACAATCGCTGTGACTTTTTTATTTTTTAATATTATTGATAATAAGTACTTGGTGACAAACGTTGAATTAGCTTCTTCTCAACAACTGACGATTCCTTTTTCATCGACCTTATCGTTTGTTATTATTGTCTTTTGTGGATTTATGATTATATTTGCCAGTAATTTCTATATTTCAAGGAAAACCAAAGAAATAGCCATTATGGAGATGTCTGGATCTAGTTTTATTGGAGCAACAATGTATTTATTTTATCAAAATTTGATAATGAGTTTAATTGCTTTCCCTTTAGGAATTGTACTTGGAAGTGGAATATCAATGTTTGTTAATCAGCTTATATATCAGTATTTATCATATCAAGTGCCATTTTTCTATATCCCTTATACAGCAATTCTTGATACGGTAATTTGTATAGTAGTCATTATTGTTGCTCAATTGATTTATGCATCAGGATTTGTATATCGTAAGGATATTCAATATATGCTTTCGCAAGAAGGGCGTAATAATGCTGTTGATCAGCGTATGTTTAAATTGCCACCGGTTATTTATATTGTGATTTATTTGCTTGGTATTATTTTGTTAATCACGACGCCATATGAATCAACATCTGCAATTGTTCCTTGTTGTATAGGGGCGGTTGGAATTAGTGGAATAGTAAAATATTGTTTAGGAAATTTTTTTAGGAGAAGAAAATGGAAGAGATATTTGGCTGATAAGATTCAATTAATTTCAATATCTAATCTGCAATATTCTTTGAACCGTGCGATTTTATTGATTGGTATTTATGCGATATCAACAAATGTTATGATTGCTATTATGATTTCTCAGCAGGAAAATCCTCGTGAAATGATGACTGCTATTATTGGATTCATTGTTGTTATTCTCTTATTGTTAGCTAGCATTATGTATAAATATATAATGGAAGCATCAACCAGAAGGATGTTCTATTATAATCTCTATAAGCTGGGATATTCTTATCATCAGCTCTTACAAATTATTCGTAGAGAGGTTTTCTCATTTTATGTGATATTAATTGGATTGCCTTTTGTTTATACAATGATTGCCTTAATTCAATCATATATCCATGAAGGTATTGCGTTAGATTTTATAATTGTTGCAGTGCTTACTCAAATGATTCCAGCAGTATTGGCAGGGGTATTCACTTATGTTTCATATAAAAATTCTGTTTTACAAGTTCTAAAGGAGGGTGTACGTTATGAATAATGAAATATTGGTTGCAGAAAATGTGACGAAGATTTATGGGATTGATACAAAGAATCCTGTTACTGCTTTATCTGATGTCTCTTTAACGATGTATGAAAGTGACTTTATATGTGTTATGGGACCGTCTGGTTCAGGAAAATCAACATTTATAAATAATCTTTCAACAATTGATATTCCAACCAAAGGAAAAGTTTTTATTAATGGCCAAGAAGTCAGAACGATGGGAGAAAATGAAGTTGGTAAATTTAGATATGAAAATTTAGGTTTTATTTTCCAAGAATTTAATTTGCTTGAATCATTAACAATCTTTGAAAACATTGCTGTTCCTTTGACGTTATCTCATGTTCCTTTAGAAGAAGTCAAACAACGTGTTCAAGTGATTGCAAAAAAATTGGGCGTTGATGAACTTTTGGATAAGTATCCAAGTGAATGTTCAGGCGGACAAAGACAAAGAGCATCAATTGCCAGAGCACTTGTCACGAATCCTAAATTGATTGTTGCAGATGAACCAACTGGAAATCTTGATTCTAAAAATTCACATGATCTTCTAGAGTTATTTAAAAGGCTCAATGAAGAAGAGGGTGTTTCTATTTTAATGGTGACTCATGATTCTATGATTGCCAGTTATTCACAGAAACTTCTCTATATTAAAGATGGACAAATTGCTGAAACAATTGAAAGAAAAGATTTAACTCAAAAAGAATACTTTTATAAAATTGTTGATGTCAATTCAACAGAATCACAAAAATTATTTATAGATTAGTTGGGACCTCTTATTGTGTTATATAATGAGATAATAAATATTGGATAAATTGAGACATGACTACTATTCATAATAATGCAAGTGGTAGAATGTTTTCAATTTATTAAAATAAGCATGAAGACCACATCTTTAAATTGTGGCTTTATGGATAAAGAAAACCAGAATTGCCCTTTAAAAATATTTTATTTGAAAATGAAACTCTTCTTATGATTATAGGATTATTTCATTAGGGAACAACATTGAATTTCATAATCAATAGATAGAGAATTGAGTTAATTATTTGACCAGTTTAAAACGTTTTATCCAGTTTTTAAAAAGCCAACAAAAGAGGAAATACTGAGAATATCTGATTTCCTCTTTTTGTATAAAAATAATGAGATAGTGTATACTTTGATTGGATTATTCATATATTTAAATGATTTGTCTAATTGTAGAAAAGGATATATAATAAGAAATAATAGGAGGGTTTAGATATGGCAGATTTAGAAATGTTAAAGAATATGAGTCTTGTTAATGGAATTTCTGGTTATGAGAAACAAGCAACTCGTATGATGAAATCATATATTGAGGATTGTGTTGATGAAATTCAATATGATAATATTGGGAGTTTAATTGGTATCAAAAGAGGAACTTCAAAATTAAAACTTCTTTTAACTGGACATATTGATGAAATTGGTTTTCTTGTCAGTGATATTGATGAAAGTGGGTATATTAAAGTTCAGCCAGTAGGTGGCTGGATGGGACAAAATTTACCTTCTTCCCTTATGGTCATCACAACAAGAAATGGCAAAGAGATTAAGGGTGTTTTTGGTTCTGTGCCACCTCATGGGAAAACACCAGAAGAGAGAAATAAAGTTGTTGAACCGAAGAATGCTTTTATAGATATTGGTGTTTTCAGTAAACAGGAAGCTTTGGATTTAGGTATTAAAAAAGGTGATCCAATTACACCAGTTTCTGAATTTACAATTATGGCTAATGAGAAATGTTTAATGTCAAAGGCTTGGGATGATCGCATTGGTGCAGCTGTGATTATACAGGTTTTAAGAAATTTAAAAGGGAAAACAATTTATCCAACTTTATATGGAGCTGGAACTGTTCAAGAAGAAGTGGGCTTACGTGGGGCAAAAACTGTTGGACAGATGATAAAACCGGATATTGCGATTGCGATTGACGTTACTTTTTCAATGGATTTACCTGGTGAAAAGGGTGATGTCAAACTTGGGTCAGGGGCAGCTTTGACAGTTATGGATGGAAGTGCTATTGCACATAGTGGTTTATTGAAAGAATTAGAATGTATCTGTGAGAAACAAGATATTCCTTATCAATTAGAAATAGATACTGCTGGAGGAACTGATTCAGGAGAATTAAGTAAGGTTGATGCTGGTGTTATGAATCTAACGATTTCTATTCCATCACGTTATATGCATTCTCATCGTACAATTATTCATCAAGATGATTTTGATGCAGTTGTCCAATTATTAACTTGTTTTATTGAAAAACTGGATGAAGAGTTAATGAAAGTGATGATTGAGGATAAGCGATAATGGGTGCGTTAATACTGGAGGGAGGAACATTTCGTCCTATCTTCTCTAGTGGTGTTATGGATGCACTGCTTGATTATGAAGTTGATTTTCCTTATGTTATAGGAGTGTCAGCAGGAATTACTGATGGTTTTTCATATATTTCAAAGCAAACTAAACGTAATTATGATATTTTAATGAATCATCGACATGATAAGCGTTATGTTGGAATACGTAATTATTTAAGTGATCGCAGTTTATTTGGCTTGAAGTTTGCTTATGAAACAATACCTAATGAGTTATATCCTTTTGATTGGAACACTTTTTTAGAAAATCCAGCTATTATTAAAGTTGGTGTGACAAATGCTAAAACAGGACAATGTGAATATCTTGATGGAAAACTATTAGATAAGCAATGCACAATGTTAAAAGCAACTTGTGCAATTCCCTTTGCTTTTCCAGTTATTACTTTTAATGGTCAAGATTATTATGATGGAGGTATCTGTGACCCCATTCCTGTGAAACAAGCAAAAAGAGATGGACACGATAAGATGCTGATTGTTTTGACGAGACCAAAAGGGTATCAGAAAAATTTATCTAAAGCGAATATCATTGCTAGTCGTCGATTGAAAAAACGTTATCCACATTTGGTAAAACCCTTATTAACGCGTCATGAGTTATATAATGAGACATTGAATTATTGTGAAATGCTAGAACAAACTGGCAAAGCGGTTATATTGAGACCAAGTGAAGATGTGCAAATTGATTCTTTTGAAAAGGATTTGCATAAGATTGATGCGATTTATCATTATGGGTATCAACAGGCTGTTGAGAATATAGAAAAGATTAGAGCGTTATTAAAATGAATTTCTTTGACATTTTCACACAATATTAAAATAATATCTTGGTAATTCTATATTATGATATAAATGTAAAATATAAAACAGTCATAACTGAAAGGAAGATGAATATGGACGAAATGAATAAAGAAGAATTTGAAAATACTCAAGAATCTATAGATACTTCAAAGGAGCAGTATCAAGGAAATATGGGTGGTCCTGTGCATAAAGAAAAAAAGAAGAAAAATCCAGATAAAAATATGTTGTTTAAAGCAATTGTTGTTGTTTTATTGGTTGTATCGCTTGCTTGCAATGGTTTTTTGATGTATAAGGTCCTTGGAACGCAAGGTGGAAGTTCTACAAATGGAACATCAAATGCCAAAGTTCAAACAGTTAATTATGATGTGAAATCTGATTTAACAAAAGTTATAGAAGCTGCTAAAGAATCTACTGTTGGTGTTGCAGTTTATCAAAACAATAAATTATCAGGCAGTGGAAGTGGTGTAATTTATAAAATTGATGGTAAAACAGTATATATTATTACAAATCATCATGTGATTGAATCTGCTCAATCGATTGAAGTTATTTATTCCAATGGAGAATCTGTGAAGGCTGAATTGATAGGTAGTGATAAATATGGAGATATTGCAGTTTTAAAAATGACAGTCAATTTTGATGTCACTGCATTTAAAACTGGAGATTCTGATTTATTAGATGCTGGTGAAACTGTTTTAGCAGTTGGAAGTCCATTGGGTATTGAGTATGCAGGAACTGTTACACAGGGGATTGTGTCTGCTCCTAAACGTACTGTTTCTGTTGATTTAAACAATGATGGTAAAGAGGATTGGGATATGAATGTTATTCAGACTGATGCTGCAATTAACCCTGGTAATAGTGGCGGAGCACTTGTCAATGCAGTTGGTGAACTGGTAGGTATTACATCTATGAAATATTCATCTGAATCTGTTGAAGGTATGGGGTTTGCATTACCAATTAATGATGCTGTTAAGATGGTTGAAGAAATTATTTCAACTGGTAAAGTGAATAGACCGACATTGGGAATCTCTGGCGTTTCATTAGATGGATATTCTTCATATGAATTATATATGTATCGTATTCAAACAAATTTGAATAAGGGTATTTATGTTGCAGATGTTCAAAATGATTCAGCTGCCAGTAAAGCAGGAATTCAAACTGGCGATGTTATTACAAAATTTGATAATGAAGAAATTGAATCATATAAAGATTTCTTAACAAAACTCTATTCTAAAAAACCAGGAGATACTGTAAAATTAACGATTAACCGTAATGGTTCTACATCTACAGTGAATGTAAAACTTGGTTCTTCATAAGGAAAGACAAAAGGTCTTTCCTTTTCTTTTAAAAACTTATATAATAAATGCGGTGATGAGATGAATAAAGAAATAAAAAGACAATTAATATTGTCGGGAATATTGTTATGTATGCTGGTTTCAACATTGTTTCTCTGGTATGATAATTTTATGTTTCATACGTATGTGAATGTTGCTGATTATCAGTATTGTTTTGCAGGTGAAAATGATTCAGTCCTTATTGATGGCTATGAATTTTATAAAAATGATCGTATTCAAAAAAATGGTAAAGCAAGAGTTATGGCTTTAGAGGATCGCTTCTTTTTAAAAGGTGATCTTGTGAGAACAACTTTTGTTGTCAATACATCTAAAGAAGAATATCGATATGAACAAGAGACAAAAATGAAAACAGATAATGAAGTGTTTACACTTGAGGAAGTTGAAACAACTAAGCAACTTTATGATGATGATTTTGCTGATGTTATGATGCATATGACAATTATAAGAAATAACAAAACAGTTTATGATGAAGATATAGCTATGAAGAATCAAGTCATGACAGTTTTTAATGGTGGAAATAAAGAATATGCTATTCGAAATGTTTATGCAACACCATCATGGTTGAAAACAGGAGATTTCTCTTGCTCTGTTAAGGATATTGATAAAAAGTATCCAAATATAACTATTGATTATATGTATTTAAAGGATAATGGTCAGGTTGATGATATTAATGATTATGAAAGATTTGCATATGTAAAAGGTAAGACAGCTGATATATTAAAAGGTAATGATAAACAGGTGGCCTATTATGATGAACAGGATTCACTTCTTGGACGCACATTAAGTTGTGTTGTGACCTTGACTCAAGATGATCCCCAAGCTCAACCATATACTTTTATGATTCAACTTCAAGGAACAATAAAGGTGGTAGATTCAAATGGATAAAACAATAAAAAAAGATTTGATGACAATCTATATGTTTAGAAATGCATTAGCAACTTTATTAGGAGCTCTTTTAGCATATATTATTTCATTTATGCAGTTTTATCAATGTTCATTAGCACAAGCATTACAACGTCTTTTGATTTATGATATTTATACTACACTTTATTTTGTATTGACTTGGGTATTTGACTATATTGTTTTTGAGATGTCAAAGATTTTATATGATATATATGAAGAAAAAGTGACTTTTGTTCCTTGTATCATTTTAATTATCATCAGTGTTGTCATTTTCTTTGTTCCAATCTTAGATTTGTTTCAATATAATTTATGTTTCTTATTTGTATTAATAAGTTTGAGAATGATTAAAGAAATGTGGAAAAGAACACCTGAACTTTTTACTTGGACACATAAACTATTAAATAAAATAAAGAAAAGACCAGAATCTGGTCTAAAGTAAAGAAGACAAACTTTGAAGAAATTGTTGTCTAGAAGAATTGTCTAAAGAGTTATAGTATTCTTCAAAAAGAACACCTAATCCAATTAAAATAGTTTCTTCTTTTGAGGCAATACCTTCATCTATAGTCTTTTGCAAGTCAGAGGCTGAAAAGCCTTTTAAGTTCATTAAGAGTGCTTCGCGCATAATATCATCCTTTCTTATATAATATTGGATAAATGCAAGGAGTTTATACAGGAGTTTTATGAAAAGTTATCAAATTATATTAAATCAAGAAGAAATATATTATGATGTTATTTATAAGCATATGAATTCCATTCGTATGCGTGTTAAACAAGGAAAACTGGTTGTCAGTGCACCTTACTATACACCACGTTCACTTATTGAAGATAATATCCGAAAATATCAAGAAAAACTGCTACCATTAATTCATAATTATGAGGAATATGCCTGTTATCAGGAAAATGGATATGTTGACATTTTTGACACACGCTATATCATTCGTTTACGAGCGGTAGGACAGTATCAATGTGAAGTCCATGAGCAATATCTCTATGTTTATCATCAAAATATTGCACAATGTGTAGAAAACTATTTAAAACGGATTTTACTTAATTATATAGAAGAAAAAATAATTTATTATTTAGCATATGATTTTGATTTAAATATGCCAAGGATTGAAATTAAGAAATACAAAGGAAGATGGGGAAGTTGCTATTATAAAGAAGGAAAGGTCTCATTTAATCTTTCTTTGATTCATCTTGATAAAGAGTTGATTGATTATGTTATTGTTCATGAATTAACACATTTTTTACAAGCCAATCATTCAACGCTTTTCTATCAGGAAATAGCAAAGCGTATGCCTGATTATAAAGAAAGATTAAAACGGTTGAAGGAGAAACATGTATGATTACATCTTTACAAAATGAAACAATTAAGGAACTTGTCAAATTAAAACAAAAGAAATATCGTGATGAGTCAGGATTGTTTTTAATCGAGGGTTATCATTTGGTAGAAGAAGCAAGAAAAGCAAATTGTGTTAAAACAATTATAACGACAACAGGTGAAACTTATGATGAAAAGACAATCAATGTATCTTCAAATGTGATGGAAAAACTCGCTTTTACAAAAACACCTCAGCCTATTATGGCTGTATGTTATAAGAAAAATCAAAGTAACTATTCTTTTTTTGGGCAAAGATATTTGCTGTTGGATAGAGTTCAAGATCCAGGAAATGTTGGAACAATTTTACGGTCGGCTTTGGCTTTTGGATATAATGCAGTTATTATGTCTAAAGATTGTGTGGATTTATATAATGATAAAGTGATTCGTTCAACACAAGGTGCATTGTTTCAAATCAATGTGTATATTATGGATTTGAAGGAGGCTATTCATGAATTAAAGAAATATGATGTTCAAGTTTATGGAACTGCTTTATATAATGCACATAATATTCAAACTTATCAAAAACAAGAGAAAATGGCTTTTGTCATGGGAAATGAAGGTCAAGGTATAAGTGAGGAAATATTGGACATTTGTGATGATTTGTTATATATTCCTATTTGCACAGTTGAGTCTTTAAATGTTTCAATTGCTTCCTCAATTATCATGTATCATTTTTTATAGAAGATATGAAGGATTTTCTTTTTATGGGTTTTATAGTGCTTGTTTTTTTTCTTTAAAAACTCATTTATGGAGATTATGCTAATGTTTTATAAAGACAAGAGATTGTTGAAATTGAAATAATGGATAAAGCTTCAGTTCCTAAGGTTTTAATTAGTACTTTACTTTTATAAACAGTAACTAAAAAAAGAAAGTTATAAGATTATGAACGTTTTAAGAATTGTATATGTTTATCAATTGTATGAAAATCATCTGTTCAAAAATGATTAACAACATATATTTTTTATTATGAAACTGTTCAATCCTATAAGTAGGTCTTTAGAAAAGTTAAAAGATGAATGAGAATAAGATTATATGAAGTATTTTATTAAATACTAGATTCAAACATTGTTGGCTGCCTTAATTTTAAAAAGCAGAAACAGGGATATATCCTATGAAAATAGACGAAAATCTTTTAATTGCATAAATCATTATAAAAATTGCAATGTTTATTCAGAAATATAAAATAAAAGTTTTAAGGATTCTTATACAAATGAAATGAGATAATAAAAAATGATTGGATAAAAGTGAAATAAACCCCGTTATATAATAAGTAACGGGGTTTTTAAATAACGCTATTTATTATACATATCAATTAAGATAAAATAAGAGTCAATTTATATTTAAATGTCGAAATATAAGGAACAATGTTGCACGTTTATGTGAAGAAGGTTTCCTTTTCATGATAGTGCTTACTTTAGTATAATATGTTTGTGTAAGGAGGCGAAATAAAGTGAGATTGTATTCAATATTGCATGATTTTTCTAAAAAGGCTGCATATCTTTCAGTTGATTATTTTATACAAAAATATGGTGTATCAAAAAGAACAATACAAAACGATATTTCGTATCTTATGCGTATGTCACCTCGTAAAGGATTTAGGCTTCATATGAAAAGAGGACAAGGTTACTTGTTAGAAATCACAAATGATGTTTTGTTTCTTGAGTTTATGGATACTTTAGATGAAGGCTTTTTTGTTTCAACAAGAGAAAGACCTGCTCATATTTTAGCATTCTTGTCAGTACAAGAAGGATATGTATCTATGGATAAGATTGCTGATATGTTTCAAGTTTCTAAAACAGTTATTAAAAATGATATGGAAGATGTAGAGAGACTTGCCAAAAGTTATCATTTTGAAATTGAAAGAAAACATCATTATGGTGTGAAAATTATGAGTAAAGACAAATATATGAAGAGTTATTTGGTTGATGAATATATTAATCAAAATGTTGTTGTACAAACATCAATCAATGATGTTGTGAAAGACTTTAAATTTATAGAAGATTCTTTCGTTGCTTTGTTATCACAAGAGCATATGAATATGAACTATAATGAATTGTTGAATGTAACTGAGTATTTAAAGGTTATGGTTTATATGGCTTCTTTAAATAAAGAAAAAGATGAAGAATTTGTTTTTTATAATGAGACTATATATCGTTTAGCGAAATCTTTGGTTCAATTATTGAAAAGTATTTATAATATTGAGTTTTCAAAAGAGAGTATAGATGAATTATTATTGATATTAAAAAAGAATATGAGAAAGCGAATTGAAAATGTTGGTTTTAGCGATACTTTAGAACATGATATTAATGAATTTTTAGAAAATATTGATGAGGTCTATGGAACATTATTTTTAAAGGATGAAGATTTTAAAAGATTTTTGTTTTCACATGTGACCTTATTGATAGATCGTTTACATGATAAAATTTCATATAAAAATGAAGTGGCAAATAAATTAAGCATTACAAATCCAATGGTATTCAATATAGCTATACAGTTTTGTGATATGTTACATGAAAAATATAATGTTGAAGCAACCTTTGATGAGATTGGGTTTGTAGCTATGCATTTTGCAGGACATATGGAAAAAGAGAAACAATTGAAATTACAATTGTATAATCGTATAGGAGTTGTGTGTTCTTCTGGTGGAGGAAGTGCTTATATGATTAAACTACAAATTGAATCATTATTTCCTGGCGCAACTGTTCAAACATTTTCTTTTCTACAACAAAAGGATTTGTTGGCATATGAACCAAATTTAATATTTACAGTTATGCCTTTATCGTTTGATGTTCAAGTTCCTATTATTTATATTAAAGAATTATTAGATGATAAAGATTTATATAGAATTAAACAATTATTACAAACAGAAGATTATGATCCTTATACACTTATCAAAGCTAATCCTATGTATTTCTCATTCTTTTCTAAGGAGTTCTTTAAAATAGAGAAATCTTCTAATTATGAAGAATTGATTTATAAGATGGCTATAGAATTAGAAGAAAAAGGATATGGGAAACAAGGATTTGCTGGTTTGGTACTAGAGCGTGAATCTTATGTAAGTACAATTTATATGAATGGAATTTGTATTCCCCATCCTCTTGAAACAGATGCAAATAAAAATGCAATTTCAGTTTGTATTTTAGAAAAACCTTTCTTATCAAATGATAAAGAAGTAAAAATGATATTTATGATTTGTTTGAAAAAAGATCAAATTGAAATGTACAAGGTTTTAACAACAAAGTTATATCAACTTATGCATCAACAAAAGTATATTGATCGTATATGGAATGTACGTTCATTTGAAGAAATGATGGCTGTTATGAGTGAGATGGGAGATGTTAATCATGAATAGTAGATTATTAAAAAAATTAAGTGATGCTGATAGCATTGCATCTTGTGAGAATGAAGTTAGACAAATTTTATATGAAGAGTTAAAGGAATATAGTGATGAAGCTTTTTGTGATTCTTTAGGAAGTATTATCTTTCATAAGAAAGGAAAAAGTGAGAATCCTTTGAAAATTATGTTCTGTGCTCACATAGATGAAGTGGGATTTGTTGTTAGACACATTTCTGATATAGGTTTTATTTATGTTATGGCTTTAGGTGGTGTCATTGATAAAAGTAAAGAAATGCAGGTTGTGAGAATTACAACAGAAGATGGATGTAAAATTGAAGGCTTGATGAATGTGACAAGAGATGGCGCTGGTCAAGTCAAAGATATATATATAGATATTGGTTGTGATAGTGCTCAAGAAGTTAAAGATTTGGGTATTGATATTGGAAATATGGTATGTTTTGCTTCTTCTATGCGTCAAATTCAACCAAATGTTTATATGGGAAAAGCGATGGATGATCGTAGTGGATGTTATGTGCTTGCTGAGGCTATGAAGCAGATTGGCACATGTGAAAATGATTTATATTTTGTAGGAACAAGTAGTGAAGAAGTTGGTGTTCGTGGTGGTAAAACTGCAACATATTTGATTCAACCAGATATTGTTTTTGCAATAGATGTCGCTAATCATTCTGAACTGATAAGAGATTATACAAATCATCGTTTGATTGGTCATGGTCCCATGATTGTTCATCATGATAAAACAATGGCTCCTAATAGGAAATTATTGTCTTATGTTAAGAAAATCGCTACAAAATGTGATATTCCTTATCAAAGTGATATGTTGAGTGGTGGAGGTACAGATGCAGGAAATGCACATTTAGAAGTTGGAGGACGTTTAGCATTAGTGTTAGGAATTCCCCTTCGCTACTGTCATGGTCCTTATTCTATGGTGCATGGTGATGATCTTGCCTATTTAATAAAACTTATTTGTGAATTATCACAAATAAAGTATTCCAAATGTCAAGAGATAAAAAATTTTATGGAGGTTTAAAAAAATGACTGAGATGGAAAAAAGTATTATTGGTATGATTTCTTCGGCTGGTCAAAGTAAAGCAAAAGCTTTTGAAGCATTGAAGAAAGTCAAAACTGGAGAGTATGATGAAGCAAGAAAATTGTTGGATGAAGCAAGAGAAGCTGACGTTCAAGCGCATACAATTCAGACAAAGCTTATTCAAGCAGAAATGTCAATTGCTGAAGATAAACCAGAAGTAGGGTTATTAATGGTTCATGCTCAAGACCATTATATGACTTCTCAATTAGCGAGAGATCTAATTGAAGAAATGATAAATGTATTTGAAGCAAAGGAGGGAAAATAGAATGAAGATTGTATTATGTTGTGCTGGTGGTTTCTCAACAACTATGTTAATGGATAGTATGAAAATGACTGTAAAAAATAGTGCAAAATTAAATGAGGCAGATTTCAGTTTTAATGCTATTCCTGTTGATTTATTACAAAGTGAAGTTGAAACTAAAGGTTGTGATGTGTTAGTTATTGGACCACAAATTGCTCACAAATTGGACTACATTAAACCAATTATTGATCCATATAAAATTCCTTATGTGATTGTCGATCAAGAAACTTATGGAAAAATGGATGGAGCAACAGTAATGAAGCAAGTTTTAATCGCTCGTAAAAAAGCAGATTTAGCTAAATAAAAAAGAATTATTAAGGGAGGAAAATTAGATGTTTAGTGCATTTGAATCATTTATGACAAAGTACTTAACACCACTTGCTAACAAAATGGATAAGCAAGTACATTTAAGTGCTATTAAAAAATCAATGGTTGCTTTAACACCATTATTAATTGTTGGTAGTTTCTGTTTGATCCCAGAAGCTATTCCTAATATGATTGGGGAAAGTAACCCAATTTCAGTTTGGATCATGGCTAACTTAGATACTATCTATGTTCCTTATAACGTAGGTATGGCTTTAATGTCAATTTATGTAACTGCAATTATTGCATACCATTTAGCAAACTCTTATAAACAAGATGTTCCTGGTTCAATTAGTATGGCTTTAATTGCTTACTTAATGATGACAGTTTCTTATACTGAAGATGGTGGAATTGATAAAACTTTCTTTGGCCCTAAAGGATTATTTGCCGCTATGTTTGCCGCAATTATTGCAGTTGAGTTATTCCGTTGGTGTAAAGGTAAAAACTTTACAATTAAGATGCCAGAATCAGTTCCAGATTTTGTATCTCGTTCATTTGAAATGATTCCTATTTCAGTTATTGTTATTGGATTTTTCTTAATTGTGCGTGTTGTATGTTTGAATGTATTTAATACAATGCCACCATTAATCTTTACAAATTTATTGGCACCATTAGTAGGTTCTATGGACAACCCATTGGCTTATACTTTCTTAAGAACTTTACAATGTTTATTATTCTTCTTTGGTATTCATCCATCTGTTCTTAGTCCTATCACAAGCCCAATTTCAACTCAATTCTTAGCTGAAAACGTAGCTGCTGCTCAAGCCAGTTTACCATTACCGCACTTCTTTACTCCTGGACCTGAATCTGCATTTGGTAACTTTACAGGAACTGGGGTTACATTTGGGTTAGTATTCTGGTGTCTATTATCTAAGAATAAAGCATTGAAACAAGTTGGACGTGTTGCATTGATTCCTGCATTATTTGGTATTAATGAACCAATTTTATTTGGTGCTCCAATCGTATTAAACCCAATTTTCTTTATTCCTTATGTTATCTTTGGAGGTATCATTGGATCATTTGGAGCATGGGCAATGCATCTTGGAATTATGTCTAAAGCTATTTATCAACCACCTTATGTTGGTGTATTCTTAGAAGGATATTTAACTAACTTTGACTTTATGTCAATTGTTGTTAATGCAGCACAAATGTTAGCTTCAATTGGTGTTTGGTATCCATTCTTCAAAATTTATGAAAAACGTTATGGTCAAAATGAAACTAAAAAGGAAAATGTTAGTGTAATCTCTGAAGAAGATGCAGCTTTATTAGATGATTTGGATTTAGACTTTTAATAAAAAGGCAAGCATTCGCTTGCCTTTGTGTATATGATGAGGTAGAGTATGGCGAAAAGAATAGACAAGGTACAAGCATTTTTAAAGGAAAAAAATATTGATGCTTTGCTTTTGAAAAGCAAAACAATGAAAAAATGGATGTCTACTATGTTAGGCAGTGGATGTAAAGTTTTAATTACAAAATCAAAAGGATATTTGATATTAGATGGTCGTTATATTACAGAAGCAAAAGAAAAAGAATGTGATTTAGAGATCATTCTTCATAATCTTCATACAACAGGAAAAAATTATTTAACAACTGTTGAAAGGATATTAAAAGAAGAGCATTGTCAAACATTAGGTGTGGAAGTTAGTGAAATTTTAATCAATGAATATAAACAAATGCAAGAATTAGATATTGATATTTGTTTATTAGATAATGATATTATGAATTTAAGAATTATAAAAGATGATGAGGAAATTGAAGCAATGAAGAAAACAATTGCTTTGACTGATGAAGTTTATGCAAAAGTTCTAAATCATATCAAAGTTGGCATGACTGAGTATGAAATCAGTGCGTTGGTTCAATATTATGCTATGGCTGCAGGAGCACAACAAATGTCATTTGATACTATTGTATCAAGTGGTGAAAGAACAGCGTTACCTCATGGAAGACCAAGTAGTAGACGAGTAAAGGCTCATGAACCCATTATGATAGATTTTGGTATTCAGTTTGAAAATTATCAATCAGATATGACACGTGTTTGTTTTATTGGGGAACCTGCTGAAGAATATAAAAAAATTTATGATCTTGTATTAAAAGCACAGTTGGTTGGTCTTGCAGCTATTAAAGAAGGTGCAAGAGCTAGTGATTGTGATAGGGCAGCCAGGCAAGTCATTGAGGAAGCTGGATATGGTGAATATTTTGATCATGGTTTAGGTCATGGTATTGGTGTGACTGATAGCGGGGAAGGTCCTATTCTTAACAGTAAAAGTTCAACTATTTTAAAAAATGGCATGATGATGTCATGTGAGCCAGGTGTCTATATTCCTGGGTTAGGTGGTATTCGTATTGAAGATGACGTTTTGATTCAAGATGGAGTTGGTATTCCATTAAATCAAACAACAAAAGATTATATAATATTGGAGGAAAAATGAATGAAATATAATTTTGATGAAGTTCATAATCGTTTAGGAACTTATTGTACACAATGGGACTATATTGAAGATCGTTTTCAAAAGAAAGATTTAATTCCGTTTTCTATTTCTGATACAGATTTTATTATTCCTAAACCTATTACTGAAAAGATTTATGAAGTAGCTAATCATCAAATTTATGGTTATACAAGATGGAATCATCATGATTTCAAATCTTCGATTACAACTTTTCATCAAAGACGTTTTGATACACATGTTGAAGAAGATTGGATTTTATATAGTCCTTCAGTTATGTATTCAGTATCATTGTTGATTCGTTTGCTAAGTCAACCTAAGGATAAAATATTAACAATGAATCCTATGTATGATGCATTCTTTAATGTTATACAAGAAAATGATAGAGAATTACTTTCTCATCACCTTATAAAAAAAGATGGTACTTTTGAAATTGATTTTGATATTTTTGAAGAACAGGCTAAGGAAAGTACAATTTTACTTCTTTGTTCTCCACATAATCCAACAGGAAGAATTTGGAGTGATCAAGAAATAAGAAAGATAATTAATATTTGTAAAAAATATCAAGTAAAAATTATTTCTGATGAAATTCATATGGATATACAAGTTAAGGATGCGAAACATCGTCCATTGATGGGATATTTAAATGAGTATAATGAATTATATACAGCAAGTTCGTCAAGTAAAACACTTAATACACCTGGGTTAATTGGTTCATATGTTATTATTCCAAATGAGAAAATAAGAGATGAATTTATTGGTGTAACAAGAAGAAGAGATTTTTTAAATTCAGCAAGTATTTTAGGAATGTATGCAACAATGATTGGATATACACAATGTGATGATTATATAGACCAATTGAATGAATATATACGAGGAAATATGGAAATGGTAGAAAATTTTATTCGAAATCATTTACCAGATTTTAAGTTTCAAAAACCAGAGGCAACATATTTGGCATGGATTGATGCAAGAGAAGTTCCTTTTAGTGCTGATGAGATTCGAGATGCTTTGGTTAATGTTGGCGGAGTGGCTATTATGAAAGGTGAAACATATGGTGAGAATGGAGCTAAATATTTAAGAATGAATTTAGGTTGTCCTCGCTCTAAAATAGAAGAAGGTTTAAAACGTTTTAAAAAAGCAATGGATTATTTATATAATAAATAGGAGGAATATGTTTTATGCGAAATTTATGGAAAAAGTTAACGTTTTGGTTAGATAGAGAACCATCAAAAGTCTCTTTTTCAACACGAGCAATTGCTTATGTGCTTGATTGGGCTATTGGTGGAATTGTTTGTGGATTACCAGCTGTTGTTATTTATGGTTTAGTAACAAAACGAAGTGATATGTTTAGTGACTTATATGTTTTTGGTGCTTTAGGATTTGAAGAATGGTGGGGATATATTGCTGGTTTTTTATGCTTGATTGTAGCTGTTATTTATTTTGTGTATATTCCATATAAAGTTTATCCAGGTCAAACTTTAGGAAAGCATATTATGAAGCTTAAAGTTGTAAGATTGGATTGGCAAAAGCTAGATATCAAAACATTGATATTAAGACATATTGTTGGTTTAATGTTAATTGAAAGTGTTGCTGTTGTTGTGGCTAGATATTATAGACAAATGTTAACATTAGCAACAGGTATTTATTTTGAATATTATTTAAGTGCTATTGGGGCAATGTTTATGATGATTTCTGGTATTATGGTTTATAATAGTGGTTCAAGACGAGCAATTCATGATTATCTTGCTAAGACAACCGTTGTAGGTATTGATGAACAGCCTCCAGTAGAAAAAAACAGAAAAGAAAGACGTAGAAATAAACATAAGTAAGCATAGAACAAACTGATGATAATAAAATAATAATTTTTTATAAAGCAATGTTGTCATAACATTGTTTTTTGTATACTAAAAAAGACAAGATAGCTTGTCTTTAAATAATTTGCCAAGGATTTCTTTGATTTTCATATGTTGCTTTACTACTCATAATAGAATATTCGACCATATCACTGACAGCTTGATTTGTAAAAAAAGCAGTGTGTGGTGTCAATAATACATTAGGAAAAGAACGTAATATGGCTAATTGTCTATGGTTAATGACTTCATTTTTGTATTCTTTATAGTAAAGATGTGATTCATTTTCTACAACATCCAAGGCAGCATAACCTATTTTTTTGTTTTCAATACCTTCAATCATATCATCAGTATTGATTAAACTTCCACGTGCAGTATTGATAATAACAACACCATCTTTCATTATTGATAATGATTCTTTATTAATCATATGATGTGTTTCATTCATGCTAGGTGCATGTAGTGTGATAACATCACTACGTTTAAACAATTCATCTAAAGAAACGTATTCAACAGTATCTTTTAATTGAGTATTTGGGTATAAATCATATGCAATAATATGACAAGCAAAACCAGATAAATATCTAATCACTTCTTGTCCAATTTTTCCAGTTCCAATAACACCAACAGTCGAGTGAGTTAGTTCTTTTCCTCTAATCTGATTTAAACTAAAATCTTGAGAAGCAAATCTATCTATGATTAATTTCATATTTCTTAATGCCATTAAAATTAACATAATAGTATATTCAGCAACACTTGCCAAAGAATAACTTACATTTCCAACATGAATATGATGTTTTTCACAAGCTTTAATATCTATGTGATCAAAGCCGATTGTTCTTGTAGAAATATAAACAACCCCGTATTCTTTTAACTTCTTAATTATTTTTTCATCAGTTTTTGTAGTCATGATACTTACAGCATTTGCACCTTGACAGTGATGAATATTGTCTAATGTTAAAGCATCCTTGCTTAGATGAACTTCAATATCATATTTTTTGGCAAATTGATGGATAAAATCAATTTCATCATTTCTTACACTAAAAAAAGCAATTTTCATTTTAATATCCTCCATTAACAATTCATATTATAAAAAAGAAAAACATCTTAATAAAGATGAAAATTTGCATCTTTAAATGCAAAATTGGGTGTGTATAAAAATGTTTTTGTATTATAATAGATACATGTATTTCAAAGAATATCTTTCTTTAAAAAGATGTTCTCCAGCAAATGAAGTGTTATTTAGCAGGTTTTAATATAAATACTGCTTAAAAGAGATATTAGAAAAGTATGAGGATGTCAAGAATTTTATTGTTATAGAATATTTCATTTGGGTTGAAGAATAACATTGTTATCAAAGAAACATCCAATTTATTAATGAAACTATGAATCAAGACTTAATCTTTTATTTGAAACAAGAAATCTATGTGGATAATCATTTGCATAATAGTCTAGATGCCTCTTAATGAACAATTATTTTCAGCATAATCAAAATATCTTCTTAAAATATATCAATAATTTCTTGATATATTTCAAAAATTTTTGTTTCATATAATAAAGTTGTGTGTCTGTGATATATGGAAATATACTAAACGTTTAAGAAGATAATCAAAATTTATGAGATGTGTTAGATAAAAAAGACTTGTTTTTATAAAGAATTTTGGCTATAATATGGGAAGTAAACACGATGAAGAGGATAAGTAGATAGAGAATTTGTAGCAGAGAGGAAAACGTAAGCTGAGAGTTTTCTTACAATGTATTTATTGAATTCACCTTGGAGTGCGACTAATCATCGCCGTCAACACAACGTTACTGTGAATCAAGTGCATAACAGAATTTGTTATGAATTAGGATGGTACCGCGATTATAATCGTTCCTAGCTGGAACGATTTTTTATTTTGAAGGAGGACAATATGGACGAGTTATTAAAGATTAAAGAAGAAGCTCTTGCTAAAATTCATGATTGTATATCATTAAAGGATTTAAATGATCTAAGAGTCTTTTATTTAGGAAAAAAAGGACCAATGCAAGCGGCTATGAAATCTATGAAAAATATGAATCAGGAAGAAAGAGCAACTTTTGGTCAAGTTTCTAATAAGGTAAAACAAGAAATTACACAAGCTATTGAAAATAAAAAGGTAGCTTTAGAAGAAGCAGAAATGAATGCAAAATTGGCAAGTGAAAATATTGATATTACTTTACCTAGTACTGCTTTGCCATTAGGAAGTTTGCATCCTTTATCAGTTGTTAAAAATGATATTGAAGAATTGTTTTTAGGAATGGGATATCAGATTGCAGAAGGACCTGAAGTTGAAAGTGATCATTTTAACTTTGAGTTAATGAATTTGCCAAAAGGACATCCAGCAAGAGATATGCAGGATACTTTCTATATAGATGAAAATACATTAATGAGAACACATACTTCACCAGTTCAAGCTCATGCAATGATTGCAGCCGATGGAAAAGGACCAATTAAAGTTATTTGTCCAGGAAAGACATATCGTAGAGATGATGATGATGCAACACATTCACATCAATTTATGCAATGTGAAGGATTGGTTATTGATAAGAATATTACTATGGCTGATTTAAAAGGAACTTTAGAAGTCTTTGCTAAAAAAATGTTTGGTGAAAAACGTAAAATTCGTTTAAGACCTTCTTATTTCCCATTTACAGAGCCAAGTGTTGAAGTTGATATTAGCTGTCATAACTGTGAGGGAAAAGGGTGTCCGATGTGTAAACATACTGGCTGGATTGAAATTTTAGGAGCAGGGATGGTGAATCCTAGAGTTCTTGAAATGTGTGGTTTTGATCCAGAAGTTTACCAGGGATTTGCATTTGGAATTGGATTAGAACGTGTAGCAATGTTAAAATATAACATTGATAATATTCGAGATTTTTATAATAATGATTTAAGATTCTTAAATCAGTTTGGAAGAAAGGGGTAAGGGCATGGAAGCAAGTTTAAAATTATTAAATGAATATGTAGATATTAGTGATCAAGATCCAGCTGCTCTTGCAGAAATGATTACACGTATTGGATTAGAAGTAGAAGGAATGCATGAATTAGCACATGGTGATCAATTGGTTGTAGGGTATGTTAAAGAATGTCAGCCACATCCTGATAGTGACCATTTGAATGTATGTCAAGTAGAAGTGAAACCAGGCGTTGTCACACAAATTGTTTGTGGTGCTCCTAATGTGTCTGCTGGTCAAAAAGTTATTGTTGCATTACCAGGCTGTAATTTAGGTGAAGGTTTTAAAATTAAAGAAGGAAAAATTAGGGGTGAAGCATCTAATGGTATGATTTGTTCAATTGCTGAACTTGGATTAGATGCACGTCTTTTAAAGGAAGAGGATAAAGCGGGTATTCATGTTTTAGATGAAGAGGCTCCATTAGGTGAAGAGGCATTATCTTATTTAGGATTGAAAGATTATATTTTAGATATTGGATTAACGCCTAATCGTAGTGATTGTATGGCAATGACTTCATTGGCTTATGAAGTTGCTGCGGTATTAAACAGAAAAGTGAAATTACCTGAAGTTAAAAAATATGATGAATTAGATAGTGACATTCGAGTTATTGTAGAAACTGATTTGTGTCCTTTCTTTGGAGCAAAGTTAATCAAAGGTGTGAAAACAAAAGAATCACCTCAGTGGTTAAAAAATCATTTATTAGCAAGTGGAATTAAACCTATTAATAATATTGTTGATATTTCTAACTATGTCATGCTAGAAACTGGTCAACCTATTCATATGTATGACTATGATAAGATGAAAGAGAAATCTTTTGTTATTAAAACTGGTTTTCATCAAAAAGCAGTTCTTTTAGATGAAAAAGAGTATGAATTATTGCCAGAAGATATTATTGTTTCTACTGATCATGGTATTGGTTGTGTAGCTGGGGTTATGGGAGGAAATGATACGAAGATTGATGACAATACTCAAAATATTGTGATTGAAGTTGCAACATTTGATGGAGCAACTTTACGTAATACAGCTCGTCGTATGAATTTATTAACTGATGCTTCTCAACATTATATTAAAGGTGCATTGAATACAGCAAATAGTTTTCATGTTTTAGATCGCTGTGCTGATTTATTGGTACAAGAAGCTGATGCTAGGGAAATTTATAAGACTGTATCAACTGATTTAAAAGTGACAGAAAAGATTGTATCTGTTTCTCAGGATAAGATTAATGGATTATTGGGAATGTCGATTGCGTTGAATGAGATTCAAGAGATCTTTGATCGTTTAAGTTTCTCCTATACTTTAAATGAATCGACTTTTGAGGTTGTTGTTCCAACATATCGTAATGATATAACTATGGCTGCTGATTTGATTGAAGAAGTTGCGAGAATGTATGGTTATGATAATATTCCTTCAACACTTCCTTTGATGGAAATGACGAGAGGAAATTTAACAACAAAACAAAGCAATGAAAGGTTTATAAGAGATGTTCTTGTTGATTTGGGACTACATGAAACATTAACATATACATTAACTTCACCATCGACTGTTAATGATTTCAACTTATTTCATCCATTAGATGAACAGGTGAAATTAATGTCACCATTAGGCGAAGAACGTAGTGTCACAAGAAAATCAGTCATACCTTCATTGTTACAAGTCATCAATTATAATCAATCACATGCTTCTAAGGATGTTTGCCTGTTTGAAATTTCAAACACTTATGCAAAAGATGAAATCACAACTCTAGCAATTGCGTGTCATGGGGTTTATCATAGTGTTCCTTGGGCTGGAATTCATAGAAATGTTGATTTTTACCTGGTTAAAGGATTTGTTGAAACTCTATTTAAGAAATTATGTATTGAGGAATCACGTTATAGTCTAGTAAGAGTAGAAGCTGATAATAAGAATTTCCATCCAGGAAGAAGTGGTTATATTAAGATGGGAAAAGAAATTATTGGTGTGATTGGACAAATTCATCCTTTGATGGCAAAGAAATATGACATTAAGGGGGAAACGGTTGTTGCTGAATTGAATTTATCCACTTTATTAAATCTAAAGACAAAAGCACTAAAAGTGACATCAATTCCGCAATACCCTTCTGTTAATAGAGATATTGCATTAGTTATGGATACAGATATTCAAACATATGATGTTGTTCGTTCGATTCAAAAGGCTGGGAAAAAATTAGTTTCAAAAGCTGAAATCTTTGATGTGTATGAAGGTGAACATATTGAGGAAGGAAAGAAATCTGTAGCTATTACTTTAACTTTCCAAGATCCTACAAAAACATTAGAAGATACAATGATTAATGATGTTATGGAAAATATTTTAGCAGTAGTGAAATCAGAATATAATGCTCATTTAAGAGGGTAATAGAAAAAAGGTAATAAATTTTATTACCTTTTTAATTTGAGTAAAAAAGATTTCAATGAGAATCTGTCTTATTCAATTTTTGCATAATTTTTTGTTTTTATAATTTTATAGACTTGTAATGTTGTAGAAGATATTAAGATTGCTAAAGCAATAGAAATGCTGATTCCAATAGTGGATAAAAAACTTTCAGCAAAGAGATTGTTTAATCCTTGTACTGCATATAACATTGTGTAATAGATTCCACTTCCTGGAACTAAAGGGAAACAACCAATGATAATAAAAATTGTAGCTGGAGCTTTATAATGGCGTGCCATCATTTCAGCAATAAGAGCAACACATAACATTGCAATAAAACTTTGTATAAAGATATTGTCTAGGAATTGTGTGGCAAGGTAAATAACCCAACCTAATGTACCTACAATGGAACCAACACATGCAAATTTTATATTTTTATGAATACGAAAAATAAATGTAAAACCAAGACAACCTACAAAGGCTGATAAGCATTGAATGATTTCGTTCATATTAAGCACCTCTCAATAGCATCATCATAACACCAACTCCAATTGCAATACTGGCAGCAATCAAAATCGCTTCAATCATCCTTGAAAGTCCAGAAATGAAGTCTCCACCAATAATATCTCTAAGACTATTGGTAATTGCAATTCCAGGAACTAACAACATGAGTGTTCCAGTGATGACAGATTGCTGATTCTCAACAATTCCTATTTTATTTCCTAGAATAGCAATCGTAGATAAAACCATGCTTGATAAGATAGTTCGAACAATACCATTAATCCTCAGCTTTTCTAGTAGATAAATAAAGTAATATAACACGAAACCAATAACTCCTGAAACAACCATATCAATGGCACCACCACCAAAAAACACACAGAACATGGCAGCAGATACAATATATCCTAACAATATTAATTGATAATTTAATTCTTGTGATTTTATGTTTTCTATTTTTTCTTGAATTTTGTGAAGCTCTATATCTCCATTACTAATTTGTCTTACTAAACAATTTAATTCATAGAGATGATCTAAATGGATACGATTTGAACGTGCACGTTTAGAAACATGATAAGGGGTACCATCATGCAATGTTAATGATAATGTAAAATAAGAAGGTATTGCAAAGACTTCAACATTTTTAAATCCTAATCCTTCACACATACGTTGTAAAGATTCTTCGACACGATAGATTTCTGCACCATGTCTTAGTAATAAATAACCAATTTCATTCACAGATTGTAAAACCTCTTTTTCGTCCATGTTTTCACCTCACAATAATAATTTATATCATATTTCCTATCCCTTGCCTAGCATTTCTCGATAATTTTTTTGATTTCATTCACTGCTTACTTATGTTAAAATAAGGGAACGTAGAGAGGTGGAAAAAAATGATTAAATTAATTGTTTGTGATATGGATGGAACAATCTTAAATAAGGATAATACGCTTGATGAACAAAGCTATCAAAAGATACTAGAAAAAAGTGATCAGGGTGTTGAATTTATGTTTGCGACAGGACGTGGGTTTGATATGGTTGAGGATATATGTCAAAGCAAAGGAATTTATAATTCTTTGATTTTAAATAATGGAACTCAATATAGAAGTTATGATGGTCATATCAATCGCTATTATCCAATGGAAAGAAAGTCTTTTGAACAGATTATGGCTATTTTGTTAGAATATGAATATCATATTTCGGTTCATACTCAGCAAGGAAAATATATTTTTGAAGATAAAGAAACCTATTTTTTAAGACATCAGAAGATATTGATGAAATCAAAAGGTATTGATGATCCTTCTTTATTACCAAAGACACCGTTTTTTACAAGAACTGGTTTTCTTAAAAATGTTCATGAAGTTAAAACAGTTGATGAATTGTATAAGTCTAAAGCATTGCCTTTAAAGATAGATGCTAGACATATTGATTATCAAAGTGTACAAGGTGTAGAGAAACTTTTAAAAGATATTAATCATTTACATATTTCTTCATCATTTGAAGAGAATATAGAGATTACAAGTGATGTTCATGATAAGGGGAGTATGCTAAAAGAGGTTTTAAAAGAGAAAGGATTATCTGTTTATGAAGTGGCAACTTTTGGTGATGGATTCAATGATATTGGAATGCTAGAATCATTTCCATATTCATTTGCCCCAGCGAATGCATCAGAACTGGTAAAAGAAAAAGCATCTTATGCATTGGAGGTAACCAATGAACAAGGTGCTGTTGCAAAAGGAATTCAAATCTTAGAAGAACTTAATCTGCTTTAATATAAGGAATACTTGCGTATTCTTTTTTGATGAGATCATAAGGATGTTGAGAGAGTAGGGAAAGCAGACGTGTTGCTTTGAATTCTATCTCTAGTGCTGGATGCTGATATCTAGAGAAGTTTGTAACGATTGTATAAGGGCATTCTTTTTTTATGATATTGAGATATTGGCGTCCTTGTTCATTCATAGCAAGAATTCTTAAATAATCGATTTTCATAGCTGCCTGTATTTGCTGTTTTGTGTTTTTCATTAATAAATGAATAAGCATTCTTTGGATGCGTGGTTTGGTATATCTTTTTGATAACAAACAACCAAGTAAATCTTCCAGACAATTTGTTTTATGGATTTGAGAAATTAAAATATTTTCTAAACCTTCTTCAACTAAATGGTATTGTCTAAGTTCTTTGGGGGTTGAAGTCATGATTTGATATTTTAAATAAGGGTAGAAATCCTGAAGAAAAAACAAATCATTCTGATAATATTCAGGATGAGGGAGTGCTGATTTGAAATCTTTTTTTTCATAAATAGCCTTTCTAATAGCAGATGCACTGGCAATATCGTGCAGTTTGGTATCATGATAATCATTTGTACGTGCAAAACAGTGGGGTGTTATCGCGTAATGATGAGATACAATTTCTTTGACATAACTTAATCCTAATAAATCGTTAGGTGTTGTGATTTCTTTTCCCATAATCTGTCTTAGTGATTGGTTGCAGGCATCAGGATAACGCAAACCTTCTTGCATGTAATGCTTGATGTGCATATTATAGTCTTCTTGATGCATTTCAATAGTGCAAGCAATATCCATAAAGGTTTCAATGCGACCATCTTCACTTCCAAAACAGATATCTGTCACACCAATAGCATGTAATAAATCAATTGCCCCTTTGGCAAAATAATCAGCACTCTGGCAGGCATATACAAAGGGTAATTCTAACACGATATCTACACCAAATTCAATGGCTAAACGACTGCGTGTCCATTTGTCTATAATAGCCGGTTCACCTCTTTGAACGAATGATGAAGACATGACTGCAATTGTATAATCACATTTTGTTATTGTCTTGGCACGCTGTATATGATAAATATGTCCATTATGAAATGGATTGTATTCTACAATGATTCCTAAAACTCTCATATTGACACCTCTTTTTGCTTAGTTTATCATAGTTTTATAAGAAAGCATAGAATTGATTAAAAGAAGTGAGGAATTCAACGAATTATGCGAAATTTTGATTGACATATTTGGTTGTTTTATATATAATCAACTATGCGGTGTAAAGGGTGATTTTTTTGAAATGGAATTTACAATGGATTTTGAAACAAAAAGATGGATGTTTTGATTTTGATGAAACACTTACGTTTCCATCAGAAATGTTTCATAATTTATCACAAGTCAATGGTTTGAAAGATGTTCATGTTGTAGGACGAGGATGTCTAGATATGAAAAATCATCAGTTATACGTTGATTTTCAAGTAAAAGGTCAAATGATTCTACCATGTGCCGTTTCATTAGAAGATGTGGATTACCCATTTGATATTAAGTCGGCATCTGTATTTGCTTTTTATAAACCTTTAGATGATGAAGATGTTATTGAGGTTAAAAGGGATACTGTTGATTTAACTCCTGTTGTTTTTCAGGAAATTATGATGGATGTTCCCATGCGTGTTGTTAAAGATGGCGCAACTTTGAAAACCGAAGGCAATGGTTGGAAAGTATTAAATGAAAAAGATGAGGGTAAGGATGAAGATTATATTGATCCTCGACTTGCCAAACTTAAAGATTATTTTAAGGATAAAGAATAAGGAGGTGTACCTATGGCAGTACCACAAAGAAGAGTTTCTAAAACAAGAAGAAACAAAAGAAGAACACATGACAAGTTAACAGTACCAGCTGTAGTTGTTTGCCCTGAATGTGGAGAATACAAATTATCTCATAGAGTATGCAAACATTGCGGAACTTACAACGGACAAAAAGTGTTATAAAAACTGCCCCTTATTAAAGGGCTTTTTTTATTTAGAAAATGAATAGTATAAATGTTTTTAAATAAAGAGATAATGGTTAAATTTATGAGATGAGGATGAATATTTTGCTAAGCGAATGCTTAGAATAGTTAATAATGAGGATAAAGTGAGGATTTGATATGAGAAAACGTAAAAGAGGCATGCTTTTGATTGTTTTGGTATTGATTATAGGAATAGCAATTGGGGTTGTAGTAGGAAGAGAATTTCTTGAAACTCCAGTGTTGGATTTAAATGCGGTTGAACAAGCTTTTCAGAAAAATAAGGATTACCAATATTTTTATAATCAATTAAATGAAATTGAACAAAAGACGTATCAAAGAATATATTATGTTTTAAGTCAGCACCAAGAAGAAGTGACTTTAGAAGAAAAAGATATTGAAAAAGTAAAAGATATTTTTACAAAAGTTATTTATGACCACGGAGAACTCTATTATGTTAATTCCCAGTTTCAATATCAGGAAAACAAGCAAACTATACAGTTTTTACCTCTATATGACTATTCTTTAGACGAAGTAAAAAAAATGAATCAAGATATTGAAAAGAAAACTGAAGTTTTTTTAAATGAGGCTAAGAAAGAAACTTCACAATTGCAAAAAGCGCGACTTGCATATAATTATATTGTTGAAAATGTTGTTTATGAAGATGGTGTTGATAACAATCAAAATATGGTAAGTGCTTTGGCTAATGGAAAATCAGTCTGTGCTGGATATGCAAGAGGATATCAGTATCTTTTAAATCAGTTAGGAATAGAAAATGCCTATATTGTTGGAACAGCTAAAGAAACGCGTTCTCAGACATTGAATGGGGACGGGCATGCGTGGGTTATGATTCATCTGAGTGGTGACTATTATTATTGTGATCCAACATGGGGAGATGCTGTTCATGAGAATTCAGAACATGCTTGTTTAGGGTATTTTATGATGAGTAGCGAAGACATGTTAAAGTGCTATCAGCCTGAAGTTCCTTATGAAAAGACTCGACAATACCAGATCAATGTTTTTAAGGATGACAAATGTTATATGGAAAAGTATGATGAAAGTGTTTTATCTTATGCAGTGAATAGAGGATTAAAAAATAAAAGCAGAGTAGCAGAAATAAAATGTATCAATGACAATGTTTATCAAAAAGTGAAAAGAAATCTTGAATCTTCTTATTTGGGATATCAAGTTTTAAGTCAAAACAAATGTTGGAATGAAAATGCAACTTATTCCTATAATGATGAATTAAGGATGATAGAATTATATTATTAATTGGAAAAAATTGAAAAAACAAAGATAAGTAGCGGGAAACTGCTACTTTTTTTGTTTAAAAAAGAGAAAAAAGGCATGTGATTTCTATGTACAAGGGGGATGAAATGTTATATAATAGTGGCATGAAGTGTTAAAGAATGTATAGAAATGTTATAAAGTGGGTGATTTTAAGTGTTCTTTGGAGAATTTAGACATAACATAGATGCAAAGGGGCGCTTAAGTATCCCTGCTAAAATGCGTAATCAGTGTGGTGAGTGTGTTTATGTTACAAGAGGCAATGATGGATGCCTCGCATTGTATACACAGGAAGGCTGGGAAGCTTATTACCATGAACTTCAATCATTACCACAAAAAAAGAAAAGCACTCGTATTTTTATACGTTTAGTGACTTCTAGAGCGAGTGAATGTGAGTTTGATAAACTTGGACGTATTAATATTCCACTTGTATTAAGACAAGAAGGAAATCTTGAAAAAGAATGTGTCATTGTTGGTGTTGGTGATCATGTTGAAATTTGGAGTCAGAGTGCATGGGATCAATTCTATGATGATAATAAGGATAGTTTTGATGATATTTCGGAAGATTTGGATGAATTTGAACTGTAAAGGAGAGACGCATGTTTAATCATATAAGTGTTTTATTAGAGGAAACAATTGAAGGGTTAAATATTAAGGAAGATGGTATCTATGTGGACTGTACACTTGGTGGTGGTGGACATAGTCAGGAAATCTTAAAAAGATTAACAACTGGACATCTTTATTGTTTTGATCAAGATCAAGTAGCTATTGAAGAAGCTGCAAAGCGATTGAGTCAAATTTCTGACCATTTTACAATTATTTATTCAAACTTTAAAAATATGAAAAGTGAATTGAATCAATTAGGTGTTCAAAAAGTTGATGGTATTGTTTTTGATTTAGGTGTTTCATCTCCTCAATTTGATGATGGAGAAAGAGGGTTTAGTTATAACTATGATGCAAAGTTAGATATGCGTATGGATCGTAATCAGACATTAAGCGCTTATGAAATTGTCAATACATATGAATTCAATGAATTGATGAAAATATTTTATAAATATGCAGATGAAAAGTTTTCTAAACAAATTGCCAGAGCAATTGAAAGACATCGTCAAGAGAAACCAATTGAAACGACATTTGAATTAGTAGAAATCATCAAGGAAGCGATTCCAGCACCAGCAAGACGAAAAGGTGGTCATCCTGCTAAAAGAACGTTTCAGGCATTAAGAATTGCAGTTAATGATGAACTTAGTGTTTTTGAAAAGGCTTTGGATGATTCATTAGATTGTATTTGTGTAGGTGGAAGAATTGCTGTTATTACTTTCCATTCTTTAGAAGATAAGATTTGTAAATATACTTTTAATGAGGTAACAAAGCAACCACAACTTCCTATGGGGATGCCTATTGTTCCAGAGTATTTGAAACCTAGATTTCAAAAAATAACAAAGAAGCCAATTGTCGCTGGTGAAAAAGAATTAGAAGAAAATCATCGTTCTCATTCAGCTAAATTGAGAATTATAGAAAGGGTTTATGAAAATGAAGAGAAGTAAGAAAAAAGAAACAGGATTTGCGAGATTCTCTAGAAGATTATTAATTGTAAGTTTTGCTGCTTTTGTATTAGGAATTGTTGCACTCAATTCTTATGAGTCATCATTGAATATTAGTTGTCAGGAACTTGAAAAAGAAATCACAGTCATTCAGGCTGATATTGATGGATTAACAATGCAAAAACAGGAACTTGCTTCTTTTACACGTTTAAGAGCTGTTGCAAGCAAAAAGGGATATGATTATAAACAAAGTACTGTGACAACTGCTGTTAGAGGAGTCCAAAGAGACTGATGGCGACTATAAAACAAAAAAATAATAATCAGAGTGCAAAGATCGTGTTATGTGTCTTTGCATTCATTATTATATTAATGGTACTAAATGTTATTTATTTGGGAGCAACAGGAAAACATTTGGTTAGTGGAGCTAATATAAAGGAATATGCTGAAAATCGTGGTGGTCAGCAAAAAGAAGAAACGTTGTATGCCAAACGTGGAACAATTTATTCTAGTGATAAACAGGTTATCGCAAGTGATGTTAAAAAATACAAATTATATGCCATTTTGTCAGAAACAAGATTGACAGTCGATAAAGAGCCTGCATATGTTGTGGATAAAGAAGAAACTGCTAAGAAATTAGCACCTATTTTAGGCGTTGATAAAGCGAAGATTTTAGAACAGTTAAATAAAAAAACATATCAGGTTGAATTTGGAAGTTATGGAAACAATCTTTCTTCATTGGTTAAAGATAAAATTGATGCATTAGGTTTACCAGGATTGGAATTTGAAGAAATTACAACCAGAAATTATAGATATGGCGATTTTGCTTCATATGAAGTTGGATATGCTCAACTCTTAACAAATGAAATTAATGGAAAAACAACAAAATCAATTATTGGGCAAATGGGTCTTGAGAAAGCATTTGATGACGAATTAAGTGGAAAAGATGGTAAGAAAGTTTATCTGGTTGATAATAATAATTATACTTTACCTAATGGTGTTTTAAGTGAAACGGCACCTGTTGCAGGGAATGATATGTATTTAACAATTGATGCTGATGTGCAAACTGAACTTGATTTACAGATGAAGCAGCTGGTTGAGAAATTAAAATCAGAAAAAGCAACTTGTGCAGTTATGGAAGCAAAGACTGGGAAAATTTTGGCTGTGAGTAATTATCCGTCATTTGATCCCAATAAACGTGATATAGATAACTATGTAGATTTATTTTTAAATGAAGCAGTTGAACCAGGTTCAGTTTTTAAATCATTTGTTTATGCAAATGGGCTAAATGATGGTCGATTAAATTTAAAGACCAAGTATCAATCTGGTAAGTTTTATTACAATAATAATAAAAAAGATTCCGTAAAAGACCATAATGGTGGTAAAGGTTGGGGAACAATCAGTTATGAACAAGGGTTTTATTATTCAAGTAATACTGCTATTTGTCATATGTTAAGAACTGTGAATGATAGAGTCTCATTACTTCAGGATTATGAAGATTTAGGGTTCTTTAAGTCAGGAACGGTTGATAAGTTAAGTACTGCATCAGGGTTTGCAGGATATAAAGGTGTTGTCGGTAGAGATATTGAATATTTGACAACTGGATTTGGACAAGGATCATCATGGACAGCTTATCAGTTGTTACGTGCTTATAGTGTCTTTGCAAACAATGATGGAAAAATGGTAACACCTTATTTTGTTGATAAGATTGTTGATAGTTCTACGAATGAAACAATTTATCAAGGAAAAACTGAATATTCTAAGCAGATTTATACAAATGAAACTGTCAAGAAAATGCGAGATTTATTAAGTGGTGTTATTAATATTAAAGGAAGTACTGGTTATTCTTATCATATGGATGATATCAATTTAATTGGAAAGACTGGAACAGGTCAGGTTGCACAGACTGGAGGATACAAACAAAATTTTTATACAAATAGTTTTGCTGGTTTAGCACCTTATGATGATCCGCAAGTTGTTATTGTTTTATGGTATCAGGGAAAAAATGCTTCATCAAAAGTTGCTGCTGAACTTGTTCAAGGTGTTGTGAGAACTGCATTAAACAAGATCAATGCACAACCTGTAAAGGAAGTTGAAACATCTACATTTGTGTTAGATTCATATATGAATCAAAGTACTGAATTTGCAAAATCAATTCTTACAAAACATCAGTTATCAACATTGTTGATAGGTGATGGTGATACAGTTATTGATCAATATCCAAAAGCAAAAACAGAAGTTTCATCTCAATCAAGAGTCTTTTTGCAAACAAATGGAACAAATATTACAATGCCATCTATGGATGGATGGTCGCGTAAAGAGGCGGAAGCATTTGCAGCTATGGCAGATGTTCGTATCACTTTTGATGGTGTAGGTACAATCTATAAACAAAATGTTCCTAAAGGAACAAAGTTAAAATCAAATCAAGAAATTAAAGTTCAAGCAAAATAGAAAGTTCATATGAATTTTCTATTTTTGTTCTATATAACTAGGTTTCAGTATCTTTGAAAAATGTTATATAAGGGATGGAGAGTCGTTGTATAGTAAACTAGCATAGATTTTATATCTAGAAATCAGTTGAGATTTATCTTATAAAGAACAGAAGATATTGCTTTTTAAAGATGAGGTATAAAACTGTGTGAAACTATCGCTATAAAAGAAAAGAAGTCTATATTTTTATCTTCATACATAAACTGTATGGGTGATGCTATGATTTTTTCAAAAATGGTCAAAAAAATAAAGTGGGTTAATATTGTCATGACAATTATTGTTGCAGCTATAGTTATAAGATTAGGTTATAGTCAATTTTATGCTTACCAGGAATTATCTTTAAAAGCTACAGAATCATGGCAAAGGGGATTTCCGTTAGAGGCAGCAAGAGGAAAAATTTATGATAGTCAACAAAAAGTATTGGTTGATAATTTGACAACTTCCTCATTAATTATTGTTCCTAGTCAAGTGAAAGATCCTGTCAATACAGCTGTACAGTTAGCAAAAATATTAGGATGCTCAGAAGAGAAGATATTAGAGAAAGTGAAGAAAAAAGTTTCAGTAGAAAGAATACAGCCTGAGGGTAGACAGATGGCTGAGGAGAAGGCTTATCAAATAGATCGTTTAAAACTTCCAGGGGTTTATTTAGTACAGGATACATTACGTTATTATCCACATAAAAACTATTTAGCACAAACTCTAGGTTTTGTAGGAATAGATAATCAGGGCTTGGTTGGACTAGAGTTGAAATATGATAAATATCTTTCTGGTGTTAATGGAAGCATTAATTACTATATGAATGCTAAAAGTCAAAATTTAAATATCTATCCAGCTGATTATATTTATCCAACCAATGGTATGGATATTGAATTAACAATAGATTCTCGTGTTCAAGATGTGGTGGAGAGAGAGCTAAACAACGCTTATCAAACATATAATCCAGATTCTATACTCTGTTTAGCAATGAATCCTAAGAATGGAAAGGTTTTGGCGATGTGTTCTAAACCGGATTATGATCCAAATGATTATAAAAATGCTGATAGTGAGATCTATAATAGAAACTTGCCAATCTGGAAATCATATGAACCGGGTTCAACATTTAAAATTATTACATTTAGTAGTGCTTTGAATGAAAATCTTTTTGATATGGATAAAGATACGTATTATGACAAAGGTTATGAAATTGTCAAAGGTGCAAGAATTAAATCATGGAAGAAAGGTGGACATGGTTTACAAACTTTCAGGGAAGTGTTACAGAATTCATCTAACCCAGGTTTTGTTGAAATTGGTAGACGTCTTGGAAAAGATAAGTTATATAAATATGTAAAAGACTTTGGATTAACTGAAAAAACAGGTATTGATTTGACTGGGGAATCATCAGGAATTATGTTTGATTATGATAAGTTTAATGAAGTTGAGCAAGCGACAGTTTCTTTTGGACAAGGTATATCTATTACACCTATTCAACTTGTGAGAGCAGTCTGTGCCTGTATTAATGGTGGATATCTCTATCAGCCATATATTGTTAATAAAATTTATAATTCTAAAACGCATGAAGTTGTTGTAGAGAATCAACCTAAGTTACTTCGTCAAGTTATCTCAAAAGAAACATCTGCAAAAGTAAGAGATGCCTTAGAAGGGGTTGTCACTGATGGAGGAGGTAAAAATGCTTATATAGATGGGTATCGTATTGGTGGAAAAACAGGAACGGCTCAACGTGCTATGAATGGGACTTATGCTGGTAATGGATATATCCTTTCTTTCTTGGGGATTGCACCAATTGATGACCCAGAAATTGTTTTGTATTTGGCAATGGATAATCCAAAAAATTGTGTACAATATGGGGGTACAACTGCGGCTCCAATTGCAAGAAAAATGTTAGTTGATATTTTACCAGCTTTAGGGGTAAAGAAGGTAACTGAACAAAAAGAAAAGGCTTATGTATGGACTGATGTCAAAACTTTTGATGTTCAAAATTATGTTGGGTTATCTAAAAAAGAAGTCAAGAGTGAAAATTATGGATTTGAATTTATGGGTAGTGGAGATTATGTTATCGATCAATTGCCACGTGTTGGAGAAAAAATAGAGGATGGACAGAAAGTTAAGATTATGTTAGGAAACAAAAGTTCATAAAGCAAAGGAGAGTGGAGAAGAATGCATCTTCACTCTTTTGGTTTGCCTTTATCTTAAGTGAAGATTATCGCTGTATGTTTCATATCTTTTCTTTTGTTTGGTTGTTATTGTGAGGAAAATATGATATATTGTAAAAAGTAAAATACGTGTAAAGGAGTATGATTATGTTTTCAATGGTCTTTTTACAAATTGTTATCAATTTTATTGTGGCATTTGTCTTAGTCATGGCAGTTATGCCTAAATCTATTCAATATTTAAAGAAATTAAAATTTGGCCAAATCGAAAGAGAAGAAGGCTTAGAGTCTCATAAAGCAAAAGGTGGAACACCAACAATGGGAGGAATTGTTTTTATTCTTTGTGCTGTATTGGTTGTTTACATCTTGAATTTTTCATTCTTTCAAAATCCATATATTAACTTATTAACATTTGCTTTTGTTGGGTATGGATTAATTGGTTTTTTAGATGATTATTTAATTGTTGTCAGAAAAACAAATGAAGGATTAAAACCTATTTATAAATATGCATTACAGTCTGTAATGGCTATTGCATTTTATATGTTAGCAAAATATTTTATTCCTGATTTTGATACATCAATCTCAATTCCATTATTACATATGAATGTGGATTTAGGTTGGTTTTATCCTGTCTTGGTTTATATTATGTTTACTGCGGAAAGTAATGCAGTCAATTTAACAGATGGGCTTGATGGTTTAGCAACTGGGCTTTCTATGATTGCAACTTCAGTCTTTGTTATTTTTGCAATCATGAATAAAAATTATGAAGTCGCTATTTATGCAATGATTATTGTTGGCGCATTACTTGGATTTATGTATTTTAATTATCATCCTGCCCGCATCTTTATGGGAGATACTGGCTCACTTGCTTTAGGTGGTATGTTAGCGGCGTTAGCAGTTTTAACAAATCAAGAACTTTTACTTATTTTAATTGGTGGCGTTTTCTTAATGGAAACACTGTCAGTTGTTATTCAGGTTGTATCGTTTAAAACACGTGGAAAAAGAGTTTTCAAGATGGCTCCTATTCATCACCATTTTGAAATGTTAGGTTGGACAGAACAGCAGGTTGTAATTTCATTTTGGTTCTTAGGATTCATTTGTGGAATTATTGGTATTGTGTTAGGAGTTATGTAGGATGTTAAGTGGAAAGAAAGTTTTGGTTTTAGGGCTTGCAAAAAGCGGGAAGGCTGCTGTGGAGTTATTAAGTGCTGTACATGCAACAATTACAGTTAATGAATTTGCACTTCGGGAGCAAATTGAGTGTTATGATGAATATATAGCTCGTGGAATTGAAATGATTGTGGGTGGTCACCCAGATGATTTGTTTGAAAGAGATTTTGATTTTGTAGTCAAAAACCCTGGTATTAATTATCATAAACCATTTGTATTGCGTTTAAAAGAAAGGGGAATTCCTGTATATACAGAAATAGAGTTAGCTTATCGTTTGTCTCAACCTCAAAATTATATCGCTATTACAGGAACAAATGGCAAGACAACAACTGTTACATTAATTCGTGATATTTTAAAAAATGCAGGACGTCAGGTTTGCTTAGCAGGAAATGTTGGAACGCCATTATCAGAACTTGTCTTAAATGAAGATTTGCTTCATAAGAGTGATTATGATGTGGTATTGGAAATGTCTAATTTTCAATTGTTAGATATTGATGCTTTTCATCCAAGGGTTGCAACAATTATAAATTTGACACCTGATCATTTGGATTATATGGCATCATTAGAAGAGTATTATACTTCTAAAACACGGATTTATATGAATCAGGATCATAATGATATTTATTTACAGAATAAAGATGATGTGGTCTTAAAAGAATATCTTCAAAAGTATCCTCCAAAAGCTAAGATTGTTTCCTTTTCATTAGAACAAGAGGCTGATTGTATGATCAAGAATGATGCTATTTATTATCAAGGTCAACATATTATCAATTTAGATGATATTAAAATTGTAGGACGTCATAATATTCAAAATATGATGATTGCCATTTGTGCCTGTATTCATTCAGGTATTGATGTTCAATCTATTCATGATACATTAGCTGCTTTTACAGGGGTGGAGCATCGTATTGAGTTTGTTAGAGAATATCAGGGTGTTAAATATTATAATGATTCAAAAGCAACAAATACTGATGCTGCAATTATTGCATTAAAATCATTTGAAAAACCAGTGATATTGTTAATGGGTGGACATGAAAAAGGATTAGACCTAAGAGAGATGGCAAGTTATCAAAAACAAATCTCCCATCTGATTTGTTTTGGTGAGGCAGGAGAACGATTTGCTAAAGATATGAAGTGTCCAAATACGGATATTGTTAAATATATGAAAGATGCAATCATAAAAGCAAAAGAACTTGCTAAAAGTGGTGATGTTGTTCTATTGTCTCCTTCAACAAGTTCCTATGATGAATTTAGTGGTTATGAAGAAAGAGGAAATGTATTCAAACATATTGTTAATAAATTTGAATAAGATAAGAAGGCTCTATCGGCTTTCTTTTTTTGCTTACAATTTTGTAAGGCGAATGTCTTATAAAATCATGTATAATAAAGACACAAGGAGTGAGAAATATGAAGAGAATATTAATAGTGGAAGATGATTCGGAGTTATGCTGTGAGTTAAAACTTTTATTAGAAAATGCTGGATATGAAGGCGTTATTTTACAGAATTTTCAAAGAGCTAAAGAAGAAATAATCAGTACTTGTCCGGATTTAATATTATTGGATATTGGAATTCCCTATATGAATGGTGAAATGTTACTGAGAGAACTGAGAAAAGAGAGTCAAATTCCTGTCATTATGGTAACGAGTCAAAATAATGAAACTGATGAGGTCTTAAGTATGAGTTTTGGAGCAGATGATTATATTACAAAACCTTATAATCCGACTTTATTATTGTTGCGAATAGAGGCAGTTTTAAGAAGAATGAATCATGAAGTGAATGTGTTAAAATATCATGATTTATTGCTGGTTCCAGAACGAGGGATCTTGAAGTGTCATGATGAATCATTGATTTTAACAAAGAATGAAATGTTAATTATGAAATATCTTATTGTGAATCAGGGGAAAATTGCCAGTCGTGAGGAAATTATGATGGATTTATGGGATAGTGAAGAATTTGTTGATGATAATACCTTAACTGTTAATATGAGTCGTTTAAGAAATAAATTACGCTCATTAGGTTATGGTGATGCGATTGAAACAAGAAAGGGATTAGGGTATATTTTGATATGACGATTGTGATGTATATAAAGGATAAGGCAGTCCATTTGTTGATTCATTTGATTATGGTGTTATTGGTGATATTGATGATGCTTGCTTTTCAATTGAATCAAGCTTTTATATTATTTATTATAACAATGATTGTATTTTTTATAAGTATTTGTTTTCTTTATGATTATTTCAGGCAAGTTTCTTTTTATCGCTTTTATCAAAAACAATTAGAACAGTTGGATCAAAAGTATTTTATATGTGAGTTGATAAAAGAACCTGGGTTTCTAGATGGGAAAATTCTTTATCAGTCACTATATACAATTAATAAATCAATGTTAGAAAAGATGAATGAAAGAGATGTCCAAGTCAATGATTTTAAAGATTACGTTGAGATGTGGATTCATGAAGTCAAGATACCTTTGGCACATTTAACATTAACTGTTCATAATCATAAAAGTGATGTGAGCCCACAGATATTAGAACAAGTTCGCAAATTAGAAAATCAAGTTGATCAAATTCTTTATTATGTACGTTGTGAAAATAGTCAAAAAGATTATTTAATTAAAAGTTCTTCTTTATCCAAGGTTGTGAAAAATGTCATTATGAAAAATAAAGATTACTTCATACATCATAAATTAAAACTCAGTCTTCATGATTTAAATAAAATGGTTTTAACAGATTCTAAGTGGTTAGAATTTATTATCAACCAAATTCTTAATAATAGTTTTCAGTATAGTACTCATAGGATGGAAAGTCGTATTGACATTTCAGCTGTGGAGGACAATAACCAGGTTATTTTAACGATTATGGATAATGGTATTGGCATTTGTCCAAGTGATCTTCCGCGCGTTTTTGAAAAGAGTTTCACAGGATATAATGGAAGAATTCAAAAGAAGTCAACTGGCATGGGACTGTATATATGTCAACGTTTATGTCAGCGTTTAGGACATCAAATACATATTGAATCTGTTCAAAATGAATATACAAAAGTGATGATTATTTTTCATAAAGATCATTATTACGATGTGGTGAAATAAGATGACAAATCTGTAAGGTTATGTTATATAAATCGATGGTTGAAAACGAGAAAATAATAGATAATAAGGATGACAAAGGAGGAAGGTATAATGGAACCTATTTTAAGAATTGAAAATATAGATAAATACTATGGAAACAAATCTAATTTAACAAAAGCCTTAAGTCATCTTTCATTAAACATTGATAAAGGTGAATTTGTGGCTATCATGGGAGCCAGCGGTTCAGGAAAGACGACTTTGCTTAATTGTGTATCCACGATTGATAGAGTCACAGCAGGACATATTTATGTTGGCAAAACTGATATTACAAAATTAAAAGGCAATCATTTGAATCGTTTTAGAAGAGAGGAACTTGGATTCATCTTTCAGGATTTTAATCTTCTTGATACATTGACTGCTTATGAAAATATTGCACTGGCTCTTTCGATTCAAAAAGTCTCAGTTAAAGAGATTGAAAAACGTGTCCAAGCCATTGCGCAAGCTTTAAATATCACTGATGTTCTTGACAAATATCCTTATCAAATGAGTGGTGGACAAAAACAAAGAGTGGCTTCAGCAAGAGCTTTAATTACTGATCCAAAACTGATTTTAGCAGATGAACCAACAGGAGCATTAGACTCTCATTCATCACAAATGTTACTGGCAAGTCTAAAAAAACTAAATGAACAACTTCAAACAACAATCTTAATGGTTACTCATGATGCTTTTAGTGCGAGTTATGCATCACGTGTTATCTTTATTAAAGATGGTCAAATCTTTAATGAACTCAGAAGAGGGAATCAGGAACGTAAACAATTTTTTGATCAAATTATTGATGTTGTGACATTGCTTGGAGGAGAATAATATGTTATTGAAACTCTCTTTAAGGAATATAAAACGAAGTTTTAAGGATTATACCATTTATTTTATGACCTTGATTTTGGGTGTTGCCATCTTTTATTTATTTAATTCAATTGAAAGTCAAACGGTTATGTTGAATGTTTCTTCTTCGACTCGTGAGATTATTGGAATGATGGTCAATATTCTTTCAGGTGTTAGTGTACTGGTGTCTTTTATTCTTGGTTTCTTAATTGTTTATGCGAGTCGTTTCTTAATGAAAAGACGAAATAAAGAGTTTGGTGTATATATGACTTTAGGTATGGGAAAACGTCAAATCTCAAGTATTCTGTTATGTGAAACATTCTTTATTGGTGTTATTTCATTGGCAGTTGGTTTGGTTATTGGTGTTGCTTTGTCACAATTGATGAGTATTTTTGTAGCCAGTATGTTTGAAGCTGATATGACACGTTTTGCATTTGTTTTTTCTTCATCAGCAATGTTGAAGACCATATTGTATTTTGGTGTTATTTATATTGTTGTGATGATTTTTAATGTTTTCTTTATTGGAAAACAGGAGTTAATTGATTTGCTGTTAGCACATCGCAAAAATGAAAAAGTGAAAATGAAAAACATGTGGTTGTGTAGTGGTGTTTTTATCATTGGGATGATTATGCTGGGATATGCCTATTATCTTGTGACTGCTGGAATTACAAAATTAGATACAGCCGAAAAAATCTTTGTTCCAATTGGACTAGGAATTGTTTCAACATTTTTGATATTTTGGTCAGTATCAGGCTTTGTATTAAAAATCTTTATGGCGAAAAAGAAAACATATTATAAAGGCTTGAATACATTTACATTAAGACAATTTAGCAGTCAAATGAATACAACTGTTTTCTCTATGGGGATGATTTGTTTAATGTTGTTTGTAACGATCTGTGTGCTTTCAACTGGAATTTCTTTGAAGAATGCCACAACAGCCAATTTAAAGGAATTATCACCTACTGATATTTATGTTGAAAAGACTTGGAATTTGAAAGGGAATAAAGCCAATGGGAAGCCTTATAGCCAAAAAGATATTGCTGATTCTCATCTTTCAGTGAGCGAAACTTTAGTAAATCTTGATTTTTCTATTCATGAAAATTTGAAAGATGTTATCACTGTTAATGTCTATGCAACAAATGATTTGACTTTTGGTGATACATTAGGAAGTTATGCAACAAGTGTTCATTCTCAAATGCCTTATTTAAGATTAAATGCAGCAGAAAAAATCATGCGATTAAGCGAATATAATCAAGTCGCAAAAAGATATGGGAAACAAACATATCAATTAGAGGACAATGAGTATATCGTGATTGCTAACTTT
>OATT01000187.1_pt1 | contig 69329 bp, 65 predicted proteins | sample 1476071 | NCBI WGS metagenome assembly OATT01 (sample SAMEA2579989, study PRJEB22360) | human gut metagenome | biome: human gut; feature: human-associated habitat; material: faeces | place: Denmark | collected 2008/2010 | reverse complement strand
CTTATCTATTTTGGTTATACCTGTGTTTCTTTATTCATAATTAAGCATTATAATGGAAAGCGTGGTAAACATATTAAATATTTTTCTTATGCATTCTACCCACTTCATTTACTCATATTATGTTTTCTCTATTATTATTTATAGAACAAAGTTGAAAAACTTTGTTTTTTACATACATATTCAAAAATGTGGAAAAATAAAATGATGAATAGTTTGATAATATGCTTATGATACAAACAACTATTTATCATATTTGAGAGAGGAGTTTGATATTCTATGAATTCAAATCAAAAAAATATCAAGCATATATGTTATTGTCTTATCATTGTATTTGCTTTGATTATTATGAACTTATCAACGATCTACGCAACTGAATTGACACCTAAAATAGAATTACTTAAACAATATCACTTTGAAAGTGTAGAAACGTCTTCATCAGTTACAATCCCCCACATAATAGGTCTCGATAATCCCCAAATAGAAGAAGAAATTAATCAACTCATCACACAATCAATACAACAATATTTAAATCAATTTAAAGAATCTAATAACACTTATACAAATATCAATGATCCATTAATAAAGAAATGGATTGTTGATATAAATTATCAAGTCTATTTTATTGATTCATCCCTTGCTTCTTTTTCTATAAATGCCACTCAAATCAATGCATCTTCTTATCTTCAAAAAACTTTTTTTAATATAGACTTAAAAACTGCTAGGCAATTAACAGTTGAAGACTTCTTAGGTAAAAAATATAGCCAAATAATTCAAACAGAAATCCAGAAACAAATAAAAGAAAACAAGAAAAACTTAGAATACAGCTATTTCGATGATGTTATCCAAAATTTGAATATACAAAAAGAACAACCTTTTTATATCAATCAGCAAAATCAGGTGGTTGTAGTCTTTAATGAATTTGATATTGCTCCTGGATATATGGGAATGCCAGAATTTATTATCCCCACTTAAAAAGTATATCATAAGCAAAAAATGACGTTGGTTATCCAGCGTCATTTTTATGTTCATTAATCCCATCATTTTCATGAATAACGTAGCCATTTTTATCAGTTTTGATATGTCTTCGCTTTAATACATTATGTATCCAACGTCCAAATAATGTATAGGCAAAAGCAGTTAATGGAACTGCCGTGATCATACCTACAAGACCAAAAAGGTCACCAAGTATAAATATTGATAACATAACCCATAACCCTGGTAATCCAACAGATTTCCCAACAATACGAGGATAGATTAAATTATCTTCAATCTGTGATAGAACTTGGAAGAAAACGATAAACCAAATCATTGTTACAAAATCCTGTGACATCACGAGGAAAGCTCCAATAACCATCGCTGATATTGGACCAAAAACAGGCACCAAACTAAAAACAGCTATAATCATTGCAATTAATTCTGGATAAGGAAAGCCAAAGAATATCATTCCAATATAATAAATTATTCCAATAATACATGCTTCTGTCAATTGACCTGTAATAAAATTTTTAAAAATAACGTTAGCTTGATGACCATAATCAAATAATGCCATTGCTCTTTCTTCCCTTAAGAAAACAATAAATACTTTTCTCAATTGGCTAAGTAACCTTTCTTTTCCACTTAAAATATATAATGAAAACATAAAAGCCATAAACCATACAAAAAAAGTCCCAGTAAAGCTGACTGCATTATCCAACAAACCGTTTGCACTACTTGCTAGAAAATTAATCACATTTTTAAAGATATCATTCCAAGGCATGTTCACAATATTATCAATTTGAACAATACTTTCTACACGATAATCAATATTCAACCAAATAAAAACCTCATCAATACTTGTGACAATACCCTTTAATAGATTCCCCATATTAGATAATAATTGTGCAAGACTTTCAATGACTTTAGGTAAAATAAAACTAACAATCAATATTAAGACAACTAGCGCAAATATGATTGTCAATGTAATTGCAATACCTCTTGCACCCCGATTAATAATTCCTCTATCTTTAGAATGTTTTTTTATCTTTTGTTCAATAAACATCATTGGAATATTTAAAATATATGCAAAAACAATTGCTATAATTAACGGTTGCAGTAAATCTAATAGAAAAAGAAAAACATTTTCAACAATAACAAGATGACTAGCTACTAAATAAAAACTAATAGACAGCAGAGTAAGTATTAACCATGGTTTTATCTTATGAAATTCTTCTTTTGTTATCCAATTCTTCATCTTATCCCTCTATTCATGTTTATATTATAATATATTTTTTTAATAGTTGATACAAAAAAGAGTCCTAAGGACTCAATTCTTAATTATTCGACACCTAATATAAACGAATATACAGGCTGTTTTCCATTTACACATTCAAGTTCAGCATCAAAATGTTCTTCAACATAAGCTTCTGCTTCTGCAACTTCTTCAGAAGTTACATCTTCGCCATAAATTAATGTAATAATTTCTGAATCTTCATCAACCAATCCATTTAAAGTTTCCTTTAATGCATCAATCTTACTAGGCACACATGCCGTAATTTCTTTTTCACATAATGCCATATATTGATTAGCCTTAATATCAACACCGTCAATATTTGTATCCTTAATTGCAAAAGTAACTTGACCAGTTTTAACATTAGCAATAGCATCATTCATTTCTTCAAGATTTTCTGTTAAAGAAACTTCTGGATTATACATAATACATGCAGATAATCCCTGAGGAATTGTTTTAGAAGGAATAACTTGAACATCAATTTCATCTTCTAAAATAATTGCAGCTTGCTGAGCAGTCATAACAATATTGGAATTGTTTGGTAATATAATGACATGCTTTGCATTAACATCACGGATAGCTTGAACAATATCTTCTGCTGAAGGATTCATTGTTTGCCCGCCACTAACAACATAATCACAATGTAATTCTAAGAACATATCTTTAATTCCATCACCAGCAGCCACACTAATAATTGCTACTTCTTTTGCTTCTTTTTGTTGTGGAACAACAGGTGTTGCCTTACTTGCAGGAATATCAGCATTTGATTCAATAATTGAATTATGCTGTTCTTGCATGTTCTCAATCTTTAACTTTACAAATTCTCCATATCTTTGAGCAGCATTTAAAGCATTTCCTGGTTTTAAAGTATGGACATGAACTTTCACTATATCATCATCTTGAACAACAACAATACTGTTTCCTGGTAATCTTTCTAACTCACTCTTTAAGCTTTCTTCTTTAAAAGCATTCATCTTTGCTTCGTCTAATCTCAAGATAAATTCAGTACAGTAACCATAGCCTTCTTCTCCATCAGATTCCACATCAGCCAAAGCCTCTTTTGCTGCTTCACCCTTAATTTCTACTCTTTCAATTTGTTCTCCAGCTAATGCTGCCATAAATCCTGTGAAAACCAGTAACAAACCTGCTCCACCACTATCAACAACACCAACTTCTTTTAGCACTGGTAGAAGTTCTGGTGTTCTTTCTAATGATTCTTCTGCTTCTTTTACAAAATATGAGAAGACATCTTCAATTTCCATATCATCTTTTGCATATTTAACCACAGCATCACTTGATTCTCTAATAACAGTTAAAATAGTTCCTTCAACTGGTCTCATAACTGCTTTATATGCAACCTTTGCACCATTTTGAAATGCTTGTGCAAATTCAACAGCATTCACTTCTTTCTTTCCTTCAAAGGCCATAGAAACACCTCTAAAGATTTGTGATAAGATGACACCTGAATTCCCTCTTGCTCCCATCAACAATCCTTTAGATAATTTTTTAGCAACTTCATAAATATCATTAGAGTCAAGTTTTTCAATCTCACTTGCTCCAGCACTAAACGTTAAAGACATATTTGTTCCAGTATCCCCATCAGGAACAGGGAAAACATTTAATGCATCAATTTCAGGATGATTGTTATGCAACACAATCGCTCCAGTTACAACCATCTCTTTAAATAGACGACCATCTATAATCTTCATGACTTACCTCCAACCTAATCTATTACTCGAATGCTTTGTACAAAAACATTCACGGCTTCAATATCAACGTCTAAAGTCGTTTCTAATACATATTTGACTTTCTTTTGGACTTCATAAACAACTTCAGATATCTTTACCCCATAACCAACAATAATATATACATTTAAAATAATCCCAGTATCGCCATCTTCTACAACAATACCTTTAGAATAATTTTCTCTCCCCAATAAATCATAAAAGCCATCTTTCATAATTTTCTGGCTTGCCATTCCAACAACCCCATAGCATTCAGTAGCAGCCCCACCTGTTATACTTGCAACAACATCTAATGAAAGATTAATATCTCCTAAATCTGTAGTCTTTGTGATCATATCTCTTCCTCCGATCTTATTTTATACATATATACAGTATATATATTATATCTTATTTTTAAATCATTGACAAACATTTCACACATAATGCATACGAATTATACCCCAGTTAAATTCAGATGTAAATGAAAAGCGTAAAAAAATGTTGAAATATTCGCACATTTCATATATGATAGATATGCAAATCAAGTCAATTGATTAAATAAAGCATTTTTTTAATCTTTCAAAAAAAATAAAAAAAGTGTTTGCAATTTTTCTTTTTTAATGATATTATATCAAAGTATGTGAAACATAAGTTGTAAAGGATGGTGAAGAAAATGGCTAGAAAATGTGAAGTTAGTGGTAAAGGACCAATGTCTGGTAATACTCGTTCTCATGCATTAAATGCTTCAAGAAGAAAATGGAATGTAAACTTACAAAAAGCTACTATTTTAGTCAATGGTAAACCAAAAAAAGTAAAAATTTCAGCGAGAGAATTAAGAAGTCTTAGAAAAAGCGCTTAATAATAAAGATTGTATCCTTTGGGATACTTTTTTTATTTTATTATATGAAACTTTATTTCACTTATACATATATTTTAATAAGTTTTATGAAACCCCTGACCTATCTCTCCTTCTGCTCTTTTCATATTCTTTATTTTTTTATACAATGAGGATGAAATCATTAAAGGAGGACAAATAATGAAATTTCCAGAAGGTTTTTTATGGGGTGGAGCAGTTACTGCCCACCAAAGTGAAGGTGCATACACAGAAGGAGGAAAATCACCTGCTGTCTGTGATTTATTTCCTAAGCCTGAACACTCAGATTTTAAAGATGGCATTGATGCCTATCACCGTTATGATGAAGACTTTGCATTATTTGAAGAAATGGGTTTTACAAGTTATCGCTTCTCAATTGACTGGTCTCGTGTTATGCCAGATGGAGAACACTTTAGTGAAGAAGGCATGGCTTTCTATGATCGTTTTATCAATAGTATGATTGCTCACGGTATGGAACCAATGTGCTCACTATACCATTTTGAAATGCCTCAAGTCCTGATGAACGAATATAATGGATTTTATTCAAGAATTGTTGTTGACAAATTCATTACATATGCAAATAAGATGATTGATCGTTATGGTGATCGTGTTAAAAAATGGATATCTTTTAACGAACAAAATGGAATTGCTTTAGACGGTCATAAAATTGCATATGGTGCCATTTGTCCAGAAGGTGTCAATGAAGAATCTTTTATCAATCAATTGATTCATAATTCCTTATATGCTCATGCTAAAGTTGTTGAAAAAGTTCACACAGTAAAAGATGCTATGGTTTTAGGAATGGTTATTTATATTCCTCATTATGCAGCAACTTGTAACCCGCTAGATGAATTGGCAGCCAGAAAACAGATGAGTAAAACAAATGTCTTCTTAGACATGTTTGTTTATGGTGAATACTCATCATATTATTGGAGTCAAATGGTAAAAAATAACACCTTACCTATCATTCAGGAAGGTGATTTAGAAGTCATGAGAAAAAACACAGTAGATTGGCTTTCATTTAGCTATTACATGAGCGCCACTGCCAAGGATGGAAGTAGTGGTGTGAAAGCCGGTGGTAACTTACAAGTAGAACTCAATCCTTATCTAAAAGCATCTGAATGGGGATGGACAATTGACCCAATTGGTATAAGAATTGCTTTACGAGATTTATATGAAAAATACAGAATGCCAATTATGGTTGTGGAAAATGGTTTTGGTATGCGTGATGTTTTTGAAAATGGAACTGTGATTGATGACGAACGTATTGATTATATGAAAGATCATATTGAACAAATTGGTATTGCTATAGAAGAAGGTGTAGATTGTAGAGGCTATCTCATGTGGGGCCCTATTGATATTTTATCTTCACAAGGTGAAATGGGAAAACGCTATGGTATGATTTATGTTAATAGAGATGACAAGGATTTAAAAGATATGAAACGTTATAAGAAAAAATCATTCAACTGGTATCAAAAAGTTATTCATACAAATGCAAAAGATATTGAAAACAATTAACTTTTCCTTAAGCAGCACACATGTGCTGCTTTTATACTGAAAAGTTCCTTTTAAAAACATCCACTAAAATTATTCTTAAACCTTATCATTAGCAAATCCATTATGACAATGTCATTCATGTATTTCCCTTGTTTGTTTGCAGACATTATAACTATTTTATTTCTCCCATGTTCTTGGTTTCAATAAATTTTTTGGTATCTTTGTATAACGATCACCATGACATCCATTCAACTGAATTTGTGTTAAAAATAAACTTTGACTCAGATCTGCATTCTCAATTTTAGCATCTCTCAAATCAGTTCCTAAAAACACATAATCACAACAATCTTTGCCACGAAAATCCTCACCTATCATTATTCTCATACTCAAATCATGAGTGTATCGCTGACATATTCTTTTTAATTGTTGACTTACTTTTTGATGATACTTGTCTAGATCAACCTTTGAATTATTCAAAACATCCTCTCTAATCTTTAAATTCTCAAGAATTAACTGTTCTAATTGAAAATTCGAATGAATATGATAAGCATCGATTAGATAACCAAGCATCTGTTGGAGTTGGACAACCTTCTGAAACACTTCAAATATAATCATTGCATTTTCACAACTACGCCATGATGGCAACTTCTGTGAAACGATTTGCCCTGCTCCAAAGCAATCATAAATCATACATCCCTTCATCTTCTTTTCTTTTAATGAATCGTAAATATGGCACTGATTATTATCTAATAAATGATGACATGGTTTCCCTGCTAATTTGTTTTCTGGAAAACCATCTATTTTAGAAAAATACAAAGCTACACAACATAATCCATGACATTCATGACATTTAATCTTCAAACTCTCTTGTAATTGTTCAATATTTAATTTCATAATATAACTCCTTTGTTTCATTATAATAAAACAAAAGAAAAAGTACAATATAAATAAATTGTACTTATTTTAACGAAAATTCATGTGCAGATTGATCATATTTTCTTCCCATAATAATTTTTGCTGTTAAATCAGTATTATTATAAAGAATAGACCACTGCGTTGCACTCTCTTCTCCTCTTTCATTTTTATGTATATCTGAAGATGCAGCTTTTAAAACATCCATTCCTGCCTGTTCATCTTTTAATATTCCCTTATTTTGATCTAAGATTGTCTTCATCTTTTCATAACGATCTTGCCCATGTCCAAAATCATAATCTCCAGGTGTTAATAAGAAGTTAGTTGCCATTTGATAAGACTTATCAGCTTTAACCAGACTTATCCCATTATTGATATATTCAACAATAACACTTTTCCCACTTGCATCAGCAATTTGAAAATGATAAGCGCTTTTGGCTGAAGAATGCATATCGTATTGTTTTAAAAGTTCAATTGCCTCATCAACTGTTGAAGCTTTATCCAAAACCAATCTCACAGCGGTTGTTGTTGTAATATCAATTTTATCTGTCTGTTGGTTAGTTGCTTCATCAGGTATTAATAAGACTCCAATTGATAAACCTTTCTCATTTAAGCCATCTAATGGTGCATAAGGTGCAGCCAAGGTAATAATTTGCTTTGTTAACGAATCAGGTTGTTTATCTTTATTAAATCCTAAGAACCCTAAATTAACAGTCGACATAGATGCATATCCATTATCAGGTTGTGTCTTTACAAATAACGCTGGTGAATAAGTTAAATCAAAATTCCTACCAAAAATTCTATCTCCATCTTGCGTCTCAGCATTAAATGTAGAACAACCTAAATCAGGAATAGAGAATTCAACTGGTAATCCCTTTAATAATTTTTTGACAACAAAATCAACCAACTCAGCATCATTACTTGCTCCAGTTTTTAAAAAGTCATCAAATCCATAATCACCATCATATTCCATTGTATACAATGTATAATCATCTATTTTCTTTAATGACATTAAAGATGAAATTTCATGTCTAAACACTATATATAAACCACTTCCAGCAACAATCACTATAGTCAATATAGCCAATAAGCTTCTTTTTAATATTTTCTTCCAGTTCATACTTTCCCTCCAAATTTCCAACTTGTTGTATTATAACAAAGATTAGCACAATGTCAATATACTTTAAAAAATTTAATTAAATATTTTAAAGTAAAAAAAGATAGTACCCTTTAGCACTATCTTTTATCACTTCTTAAATCCTTTTTTAAATTGCTCAAAAATAGAGTCTTTTTTAGAATTTTTTCTTAACTTAGTATATAAATCTTTCTCATCTCTAGAAAGTTTAGTTGGAATTTTAACATCGATTTTAACAAACTGATCTCCATAGTTATCACTACGTAAATCCTTAACACCTTTTCCCTTAAGACGTAGTGTTGTTCCAGGTTGGGTTCCTTCAGGCACTTTAAGTGTAACATCACCATAAACAGTTGGAACATCAACATCACATCCTAAAGTTGCATCTACTGCTGAAATCGGAATTGTTATATAAATGTTCTTACCATCACGTTGGAAATGAGCATGTGCTCTTACATAAATTTCTACATAAAGGTCTCCATTTTGTCCACCATTGGCCCCTCTATGTCCTTTGCCTTGAACACGTAACTGTTGATGTGTATTAATACCAGCAGGTATATTGAGTTCAACAGTAATATTCTTATTGTTATATCCTTTACCCTTACAATGATCACATTTTTCTTTAACAACTTTACCAGTTCCATTACAATCAGGACAAGTTGTTTGATTTACAAATGTACCAAATGGTGAACGTTGTTGTGTACGGATCGTTCCAGTTCCACCACAACGCGAACACGTTTGAACATCATCAGGTGACTTTGCTCCACTCCCATGACAATGCGAACACTGTTCATCAAAATTAATTTTAATCTCTGTTTTCTTACCTTTGATTGCATCCATGAAGTCAATCTCTAATTGGACAAAACGATCCTCTCCACGCATCGGACCCGTCTTTCTTTGACGCTGTCCTCCACCACCAAAGAATGAGCCAAAAATATCTCCTAAGTCAACATCTTCAAAGCCACCAAATCCACCGAATCCGCCAGCTCCTCCAAATCCTCCTGATTGATCAAATGCAGCATGACCATAACGATCATATGCAGCCTTTTTATTGTCATCTGATAAAACATCATATGCTTCTTGTACTTCTTTAAATTTATCTTCTGCACCAGGGTCCTTGTTAACATCAGGATGATATTTCTTAGCCATTTTACGATATGCACGTTTGATTTCATCTGCACTGGCACTTTTAGAAACACCAAGCACCTCATAATAATCTCTTTTATCAGCCATATTCTCACCTCTTGACTAGATAAAACCAAGGCAAAGCCTTGGCTTTATACTATCCTAATTTTTTTCTGTAAAGTCTGCATCAACAACATCATCATCATTTGATGCTGTCTGTGTATCACCTGTTGGATTAGCTCCTTGACCTTGTTGATATTGATATGCTGCCATTTGCTGTGCAACTTGTTCCAATTCAGTCATCTTAGTTTCAAGTGTAGCCATATCATTGTCATCTAAAGCTTTCTTTAATTCATCTCTTAAAGCAGTTGCTTGTGTTTTTTGATTTTCATCAATCTTATCACCTTGTTCAGCTAATGCTTTATCGATTTCATTAATCATTTGTTCTGCTTTATTTCTTGTTTCAATATCTTTACGTTTTTGTTCATCTTCAGCTTTATTAGCTTCAGCTTCTTTTACCATTCTATCAATTTCTTCATCACTTAATCCTGTTGAATTTTGAATTGTAATAGATTGTTCTTTTTGTGATTTCATATCTTTCGCTTTAACATTAACAATACCATTAACATCAATACTGAATGTAACTTCAATTTGTGGAACTCCCCTTGGAGCTGGTTCAATACCATCTAATTTAAATAAACCTAATTGTTTATTATCTTTAGCCATAGATCTTTCACCTTGTAATACGTTAATATCAACGGCTGGCTGATTATCTGCAGCTGTAGAAAAGATTTGTGATTTTGTTGTTGGAATTGTTGTATTTCTTTCAATCAATACAGTCATAACCCCACCCATAGTTTCAATACCTAATGATAATGGTGTAACATCTAATAAAACGATATCTTTAACATCACCAGTAATAACTCCACCTTGAATAGCTGCACCCATAGATACAACTTCATCAGGATTTACTGATTTGTTAGGTTCTTTACCAAGTAATCTTTTCACTGATTCTTGTACAGCGATAATACGAGTAGATCCACCTACCAATAAAACTTGATCAATTTCACTTGGAGAAATTCCAGCATCACTTAATGCTTGTTTTACTGGTCCTTCAGTACGAACAACCAAATCTTTAGTTAATTCATCAAATTTAGCTCTTGTTAAAGTTAATTCTAAATGCAATGGACCTGCTGCACCAGCAGAGATAAATGGTAATGAAATTTGTGTTTGCATAACTCCTGATAAATCTTTTTTCGCTTTTTCAGCAGCTTCTTTGACACGTTGCATTGCCATTTTATCAGCACTTAAATCAACACCTTGATCTTTCTTGAATTCAGCAACAATCCAGTTCATAACTTTTTCATCAAAGTCATCTCCACCTAAACGGTTATCTCCAGCTGTAGCTAATACTTCAAACATACCATCTGCTAAATCAAGAATTGAAACGTCAAATGTTCCTCCTCCTAAGTCATATACCAATACTTTTTGTTCAGTATCTAATTTATCAACACCAAACGCTAAAGCAGCAGCAGTAGGTTCGTTGATGATACGTTCAACATCTAACCCCGCAATTTTACCAGCATCTTTTGTAGCTTGTCTTTGTGCATCATTGAAATATGCTGGTACAGTAATAACTGCTTTTGTAACTGTTTCACCCAAATATGCTTCTGCAGTTGCTTTTAAGTTTTGTAAAATCATTGCAGAAATTTCTTGAGGTGTATACTCTTTACCATTTACATTTTCTTTATAATTTGTACCCATATGTCTTTTTACAGACATAACTGTATCTTTATTAGTAACAGCTTGACGTTTTGCAGCTTCACCAACAACGATTTCACCATTTTTGAATGCAACAACTGAAGCAGTTGTTCTTAATCCTTCAGGATTTGCAATAACTTTTGCTTCTCCATTTTCCATCACACTTACGCATGAGTTTGTAGTACCTAAATCAATACCAATAATTTTGTTTCCCATAATATAAATCCTCCTTATAACTATTCATTAACTTTGACTAAAGATGCACGAATAACGCGATCTTTCAATTTATAACCTTTTTGAAGTTCTTCCACAACAATATTTGAATCAAAATTTTCATCGTTGGTTGTCATCACAGCCTGATGGAAATTTGGATCAAATTCCTTACCTTGTGCTTCAATCGCTTCAACACCATTCTTTTCAAGAATAGCCATTAACTGATCAAAAATCATTTGATATCCTTTTAAGAATGTCTGAATTTCTTCACTCGGTTCTTGAACATTCAAAGAACGTTCAAAATTGTCAACGACTGGAAGTAATTCTTCAATAAAGTCTTGCATCATAAATTTCATAGAGTTTTGATGTTCTTTTTCTAACCTTCTCTTTGAATTTTCCATATCAGCAAAAACTTTATAATAATCTGTCTTCCATGTATTCACTTCTTCTTCAAGTTTTGCAACTTTATCCTCAAGTGAATCATTTGCCGTTTCTTCAACAACTTCTGTTTCTTCTTCCTTTACTTCTTCATCAACTTTTTTTTCTTTCTTTTCCTTTGCCATACTTTCACCTCTATTCATCATCTTCATCATTACTGAGCAAAACTGTTTCTAAACTTTTAGAAATATACTCAACCAAAGAAACAACTTTTTCATAAGGCATACGTGTTGGCCCTATAACTGATATTGATCCTTTGGATTCATTGCCTGTTTTAAACGATGCACTGATGACAGAGACATCACTTAAATCTTCAATTGGTGATTCACTTCCAATCCTTACACTTACACCATCTTCAATAGCAATGGGTTCTAAACTCTTCCATGACTGTGAATTTTCAAAAGCAGATACCAATTGTCTAAGCTTATTCACATCATTATATTCAGGTTGATACAACATATTTTCTTTTCCTGAGAAATAAACATTACTATTAGCGAATTTCATAAATGATTCTAAAAATGCATTGAATAAGACTTCATGTTCTTTAATTCGAGCACTCAATATTGGCCGCACATCCCTTTCCAAGCGATAAGCCACTTGATTAATTGGTGTTCCATCCAACAAATCATTCATAACATTCACACAACTTGTCAAATCTTCTAAATAAGCATTGTTCTTAACTTTAAAAATACGATTTTCAACATGCCCTTTGTCTGTTACAATAATTGCAGTCACACTATGCTCTGTCAAGGGAACAAGTGTAATATTTTGCAATCGTTCATAATCAGAATTAGGACCTAAAGCCACTGTCGTCAAATGAGTAAGTTCACTTAAAATTTGACAACTTTCCTGAATAATCTCATTTAAAGAGCGATGCCGATCACCAAGAATCATAGCAACTTGATTTTTGACATCATCATCAACATTAGGCTGCATTAATGTATTGACATAAAAGCGATATCCTTGTGTTGAGGGCACACGTCCTGATGACGTATGTGTTTTTTCTAAATATCCATTTTCTTCAAGAAATGACATCTCATTACGAATTGTCGCACTTGAATAAGGAAGCATGTACTTTGTCATAAGTGTTTTTGATCCAACTGGTTCAGCTGTTTCAACAAATTCTTCAACAATACACTTGAATATAAGCAATTGTCGCGCACTCAGCATATTACAACCTCCTTTTAGCACTCCTTTTATCTTTGTGCTAATTTTATTATACTCATGTTTTTAGCACTGTCAACACTTTTGTGCTAAAAAGTGAAAATAACTGATTAATTATATTTTATAAATTCTTTTATAATTTTATAAGCATCAACAAAATATTTTTTATCTCGCTTTCATATGCGAGAAATACTTAAAAATGAAATGATTATATTACTTTTTGAACAAAATAAAAATATAGACACTTCCTGAAAACAAGAATCTATCTATATTTCATTTTCTTCTAAAAAATCAACAAGAATTGTATTTAAAAAATTCATTCCTAAAGATGTTGTTTTGATATATCCATCTTGAATTTCAAGCATATTCAACTTAAGATATTTTTGAATAGGTTCTTGATATTTTATCATAAAATCAATATCAAACATCTGATTTATTTCATTAATTTCAAGTCCTTCAAATAATCTTAATCCCATCATTATTTTTTCAAACAATTCATCAGCTGGTTCAAGTATTATATCTTCACTCAGATACTGATGATGAAAATATTGAGTAAGACTTTTTGTGTTTTCTAAACGGTGATGCTTAATCAAAGAATGGGCTGACAATCCTATTCCATCATAATCTTCATAATGCCAATAAACAAGATTATGTAATGATGGTTTATATTTATAGTAGTTGCTGACTTCATAATGAATCATTCCCTTAGTTTCAAGATAATAATTAATTTCTTGATACCATTTCGCATCCTCTTCATCATCTAAAGGTTGATAGTTTTGATTCTTTAAAAGAGTATGTTCCTCTAAAATTAATGAGTAAATAGAAACATGAGAAACATCTAAAGAATCAATTATATCAATATCTTTATAAACATCTTTTAAAGTTTGATTTGGAAGACCATACATCAAATCAACATTAATATCTGTTATTCCTTTTGCTTGAGCTCGTTGAATAACCTCAACAGTTTGTAAAGATGTATGAACTCTGTTAATTCCTCCCAATAATTTATCTTGAAAAGTTTGCACACCAACACTTAATCTATTAATAGAATTATTTACAAACAATTCTAATTTTTCTTCATCCATAGATTCAGGATTGACTTCAATAGTGAATTCTTTCACGCATTTGGTAAAAGGTAACAAAATTTCAAATAACTTTTGAAGTTGTAATATATTTAATGAACTAGGTGTCCCACCACCTATATAAACTGTATCATAATTGCCACTGAGTTGTTTATGCTGAATTTCATAAGCCAAAGCATCAAGATACTTTTCTATCCATTCAGATTTATAAAAAACTTTGCAAAAATCACAATATGCACAAATATGATTGCAAAATGGAATATGGACATATAATGATTTCATTATAAGCCAAATTCCTTCGCTAAACCACCCAATGATGTTTCTTTATAAGCACTTGATAAATCTTTTCCTGTTTCTTTCATAACACGAACAATTGCATCAAAAGAGACTTTGTTTTTACGAAGGTATCCTAATTGCTTAGCCAACATTGCTGCATCCAAAGCACGAAGTGACCCATATCCATTTCTTTCAATACATGGAATCTGAACATAACCTCCAACTGGATCACATGTTAAGCCTAAATTATGCTCCAAGCCCATTTCTGCCGCATATTCGATTAATGAATTGTTTAATTCATAAATCCAAGCCATTGTTGCAGCAGCCATCGCACAAGCTGAACCGACCTCTGCCTGACATCCACCATCAGCTCCAGAAATTGTAGCATTTGTTTTCACAACATTTCCAAATATTCCCCCAACAGCTAAAGCTTTCACAAGATCTTTCTTTTCTATATGTAATTGTTTATAGCAATAATATAAGATAGCTGGCATAATTCCACTTGCCCCACATGTTGGAGCGGTTACAATTTGCCCACCATCGGCATTTTCTTCTGCAACAGCATAAGCATAGCTCGAAATAAACAATCTCTCACGGTCAGCCTCACGACGTGTATTTTGAGCTTGCTGAAACATTGATTTTGCAACTCTCTTGAGTTTCAGTTTTCCTTGAATCGTTCCTTCTTTTTTCAAGCCATTTTCAACACTTTGAAACATTGCATCTAATATTTTATAAAGAAATTCCACAAAAGAATCGTCTTCATTTTCTAATACATAATCATACAATGAAATGCCTTGTTCCTCTACATAATTTAAAATTTGATCCATATTTTTTTGTTTGTATACTTCTTTTGGATTTTCTTCCATATCACCTTTAAAAAGTATTGAACCACCACCAATCGAATAAACTTCAATTGCTTTCATTTCTTGATCATTTTGATCAAAAATATGAACAATCATTCCATTAGGGTGATATGATAAAGGATCACTCTTAAATGAAAATGTAACAGGAATAGGTGAAAATGTCTTTTCAATAATATAGTCTGTCAAATGACCCTTACCAGTTAATGCTAGCGAACCATGTAAATCAACATGAAAACGCAAAGCATCAGGGAACAATTCTAAAATACGTTTTGCAGCACGTTGTGGACCCATTGTATGTGACGATGAAGGTCCTACTCCTATTTTATATAATTCTCTTAATGATTCCATTTATTGTCCTCCAATTCTAATAAGAAAAAGTTCTAATCCTCTAAATCTATCGATTTTACCAGTCTTAATATTCACATCAAGTTGTGAGAGTTCATCCAATTTCTGTAATAATTCTTGAATATCATAATCCTTTCCATCTTGACGCACATATTTTAATCGATATGGATTTAATGATAACATTTTTGCTATTTCTTGATCATTATACCCCTTTCGATCTAATAACTTCACTTGATATAACAAACGTAATGAATTAGCTATTAAAACAATCAATTTAATAGGTTCTTCATTGTTCATCATTAAATCTTTATATATTTGAATACTTTTCCCCATTTCTTTATTTAAAATAGCTTTGGTGAGTTCAAAAACATTCTCTTCTACTTGTTTTGCTACCATAACATCAATAGTTTCTCTTGTAATATGTTGAGAGTATAAACATAGTTTATTGACTTCCTGAGAAATCTCTAACAAATCATTCGGCATTCTTGATAACAGAAGTTCTAAAGCATCATCATCAATTTCACATCCACGCTTTTTAATTGCCTGATGAGTTGTTTTAAAAAGTTGATGGGCATCAAGTTTTCCAACCTCAATGAATCGCAAATCTTTTCTTAACTTCTTAACAATCTTTTTTCTTTCATCAAAGTTTTTTTGATCATGATAAATAACAAAGATGGTTGTCGGATTATCTTTAGATAAATAATCCATTAACATTTGAATATCTTCCTCACTAACATCCTTTTGCTTTTGAGTTGTTAAAAACAATGGATTTTTCATAATAATCATTTTGTATTCAGTAAAAAAAGGTGGTGTTAAAGCATCTTCAATCATTTCTGAAATAGATGTTTCCTGACACCAATATGTCATCATATTCATATCTTCTTCTTGAATATGATATTGCTTTTTTAAAGCTGCTAATTTTTGTTCCATCAGCATCTTTTCTTCTCCATAAATAACACAATTCATCTAACCACCTCACCTTTATCATTATACATGAATCACTTCAAAATGTAACGTGATTTTCCATAAAATCGTATATGAAACATTCCATCTTCATCTGTTCTTAAAATTGTTATTTGTTTACGCCTTAATCTTTCTAGAACTTCTGATGATGGGTGATGATACATATTATTCTTCTTAACTCCAATCATAGCAATTTGAGGATCTATCATTTGTAATAAAGAGGCAGAAGTTGCTGTTTTGCTTCCATGATGAGATATTTTTAAAATATCTACATTTAAATTTTGATATTGTTTTTTTAAATCTTCTTCAACCTGTGATGAAGCATCTCCCGTAAATAAAATATGATTTTCAAATAACTCAACAAGCATAATTAATGATTGATCATTATTATCAAAATAAACTTTTTCACTCTTTAACATCTTTACTTTCATACATCCAATTATTCTTTCCTCTTCATATTGATCAATAACATGATCAACTTGAAAATGTTCCATCAGTGACTCTAAAGCTCCACAATGATCGAAATCACTATGTGATATATAAACATAGTCAAGTTTCTGAATTCCTATGGACTTTAAATAAGGAATAATTGTCTGTGTTGCTAAATCGTAGTCTTTATTTCCACCTGTATCAATAAGAATATTTCCTTGATTCATAGGCAGACGAATCAAAGTGCAATCACCCTGCCCTACATCAATCATGGTCACTTCTGCATATAATTTATATTGACTATAAAAGGAAAAAGTCACTAGAAAAGCAATTATAACAGAAATATTTATTTGTATAGATTTGTGCTGCTCTCGTCTATATAGAATCATAAAATAGAGAATATAGTACATGACGATGAAAGAAAATGAAGGTTTTGAAAAAACAATAAATTGATTTATATTCTCTACAAATATCATGATGCTTTGTAAACATTGAACACATAGTGAAAGCGGTAATAAGAAAAATGGGATTATAACTGATAAACAGCAAAAAATATAAAACACCTCTATAAAAGGTGTTAAGATATTTCCTACAGCAAAAGCAACAAGAGGAAGCTGATAATTTAAAGTGAGGACAATTGGTAAACCAGACAAATAAATCATAAATGCAGAAGACTTTATGTGTTTCGTTACCAAAACAATAAAGTAAATAAAATATGAAAATACAAATGATATATTATAAATGATATATGGATTATAAAACAATGAAACAATCACAAGTAAAGAAAGAACATCCAATTGATTCAACCATTTCTTCGTAATTTCATATAGTACCATAACAAAAAAAGCACGATATAAAGAAATATTCATTGGAATAGAAAAAACATAAATTCCTATAAAAATATAAGACACCCATTTGGCATAATTTTGATGAACACATATTCCTAAACCCCTTTTTAACATCATATATAAAATATGAACATGCATTCCTGATAAAGCAAACAAATGAACTAATGAAAGTTGAGAAAGCTGTTGATATTCATTTTGAATCTCTTCCGTTCTTTCTCCCAATAAAAATAATCTTTGATAATTAGACACATATTTTTCAGAAGACAAATGTTCTTCAATCCATTTGTACAAAGAATATGTTGATTTTTTAACAAAAAGTTGTTTTAAATTTCCTTTATAAAATATTTTCTGACTATATAAATAGATTTTTTCATTAAAGGCATTATCATTAGTATTTTCATTCATATCTAATATATTAAAGGTGAATTGAACTGTATCACCATAATGAATATCTTCTTCATGATAGAGTTTTATGATCCCTTCATGGAATCTTACATAACAGTATTTGTCACTTGTTTTGATAACTTGTCCAGTTATACTTTGAGGCAATTCCTGAATACCAGCTCTAGGAATAACAATAACAATTGATAATAGAATAGCCACAATAACATATCGAATCCCAAATCTTTCATATAAATAAAATATAAAACCAAATAAAAATAAGAATGACAGGTAATGATAATAAACACCAATCACCATCAATAAGCAACTGACAGCATAATAAAAGATATGATACCTTATAAGCATAATAGACCTCTCAATCTCAAATAAGTTTTCTCACCAATTCCTTTAACTTTCATAATATCTTCAATTGTATAAAAAGGTTGTTCCTTTCGGTAATCAATAATTTTCTGTGCAGTTTTTTCACCAATTCCACTTAGTGTCATCAATTGTTCTTGCGTCGCATGATTAAGTGAGATAGATTCTTTTTGAATACTTGGCAAATAGAGTCGTGATTCATCTACAACTGATAAATTTAATGACAAAGCTGATAAATTAGCTTGTTGTGTCACACCTACCTCATCAACAATATTTTGAATCGTTTTTTCACCATCATATTCATATTTTCCTTCTTTTAAAAATTCCCCTTCCAAAATAACATAAGAATGGCTTTCTTGAGTTTCTATAATCTTTTCCGGCTTTTGAAAATCATAAGCAACTGAACATAAAAACAAAATAATAAAACCACATATTTGATATTTCTTCTTCATCCTATCCTCCTTTAAAATGTCATACATCAGTATGTAAAAAAAGAATGACATTGATTATTCTACAATGTTATTCTCTAGATTATTCCACCAACTATATGACCCTTGTTTTCAACTCTTCATAATTTAAATCCTTCATAACAAGATAAATTGCTAATTCAAGTTGATTATATGTACAATGTATATCCAATGAATAGGATTAACACTATATTTCATTTTTATCAATTTCTGAACAATCTTCAACATTTCTTCTCTTCTTTTCTGCCTTGTCTTTTTCCTCTGTTGAGTTCTGTTTTTATCCATAATCTATCTTGCTGGATTTCTTTATATAAGAAATATTCCTTCTTCATTAAATATCTCTTATATATGTCTATCGCATCCCCCTCTGTCACCTCACTTTCCTGTTTTCCTTCACGACTCTTCTCATTATCAAATAATATCCCAAGATTATCCTTCATAGTTATATCAACAATAAATTTCTTGTATAAAAAAAGAGACCTAAGTCTCTGAATCTCTTGAAATATGAAAATGCTGATAAGCCAATTCTGTAACAACTCTTCCTCTTGGTGTTCTTTTGATGAGACCAGTTTGTAATAAATATGGTTCATAGACATCCTCTAGTGTCATAGGTTCCTCACCAATACTGGCTGCTACAGATTCCAACCCAACTGGTCCTCCTCTAAAGCGATGAATAATTCCCAAGATATATTTATGATCAACATCATCCAGCCCTAGTTCATCAACCTTTAATCTCTGTAATGCCTCCACTGTTCGAGCTTTAGTAATGATATCATCACCATTGTACTGTGCAAAATCACGTACTCGCCTAAACAAACGATTTGCAATTCTTGGAGTTCCTCTTGAACGTTTGGCAAGTTCGCTTTGAGCTTCTAAATCCATATCCATATGATAAACACGACTCGTACGATTAATAATCTGAGCTAACTCATCTACGTTATAGTACTCTAATTTTGAAACAATCCCAAATCGATCCCTTAATGGCGCAGATAAATCTCCTGCTCTTGTTGTAGCCCCGACAAGTGTAAAAGGTGGTAAATCAATACGTATAGATCTTGTTGAAGCTTCTTTACCAATAACAACATCCACACAAAAATCTTCCATTGCTGGATATAATATTTCTTCAACAACTTTGTTCAAACGATGAATTTCATCTATAAACAAAACATCACCTGGCTCCAATGAAGTCAATATAGCTACTAAATCACCTGTTTTCTCTATACTTGGTCCTGTTGTTGTTTTCAAATGAGTACCCATCTCATTTGCGATAATCATTGACATTGTCGTCTTTCCAAGTCCTGGTGGTCCATATAACAAAACATGGTCTAGAGTTTCATCTCTTAGTTTTGCAGCACCAACAAAAACTTTTAGATTGCTCTTCAAATGACTTTGTCCAACATATTCATCAAACGACTGAGGACGAAGTTGATTTTCTTCATCTTCATTATGTGATTTCACATCTAAGACATCACGTTCATAATCCATAATTATCCCCCTATCCTTTAACAAGCAAATTTAAAGCTTTCTTAACATAACCATTTGTATCTAATTGTTCTTGTGATAAAGTATTCATAACTTTATCAACTTCTTGACGTTTATATCCTAATGCTATCAAAACTTCAATAGCTTCATCAAACTCTACAGATGTCAGTATCATTTCACTAACAGCACCACTAAACTTTCCTCGTAAATCTAAAACAATCTGTTGTGCTGCTTTCGGTCCAATTCCAGGAATTTTCTTGAGATAAACAATATTCTTAGATTCAATTGCCTGGATAATTGCATTCACATCTCCAGTGGCCAAAATACCAATAGCCGTTTTACACCCGATACCTTTAACCATAATTAATTTCAAGAATAAATCCTTCTCTTCTTTAGACAAAAAGCCAAACAGTAAAATTCCATCTTCTTTCACCTGCTGATATACATACACCAATGTTTCTTTACCTTTTGTAAATTGATATGGATTAGAAACATATATTAAATAACCAATTCCTTGATTATCAACAACGATATGATCTCTTGCCATATCAACAATAATACCTTTAATATAACTATACATACAAGACTCCTATTTCTTAACATTTGCATCTATTATAACACAGAAATTAGCGGATACAAAAAAATGAGAAACATTTTCTCATTTTTTATATAAACAAACATAATAAAATAGGTAAAAACATTGCTGGAATATAATTCATCAATTTTATTTTTGTAATCCCTAATAAATTCAAGCCTGTTGCAATAATAACCAATGACCCAACACAAGTCATTTCGTTAATAACACTTGTTGTCAAAAGTGGGGCAGCAAGTGAAGCTAACAAAGTTAATCCTCCTTGATAGACAAGAACAACAGCAGCTGATAACATGACACCGATCCCCAATGTTGATGCAAAAATCATTGATGAACAAAAATCTAACGTTGATTTTGTATATAACATAGTATTATCATTCATTAATCCAGCATTTAAACAACCTACAATTGTCATTGACCCTACACAAAATAATAAACTTGAAGTAATTAATCCCTCAGCTATTGAATGTTTTTGTCCTTCTTTTTTCTTAATATATTTCTTTTCTAAACGATTTACAAATCCTGTAATACGTCTATCAATATCAATCCCTTCCCCTATCACAACACCAATAACCATTGATATAATCATAATCAACGTATTTTCACCTTTGAAAGCTCCCTGTACACCAATGAAAAGGGTACACAAACCTAATGCTTTCATCATTTGTTGTGAAATTCGCTCAGGAATACCTTTATTCAGAACCAAACCAATGCAACTGCCACCTATAACTGTCATTGTATTAATAAGTGTGCCTAACATAATAGTTTCACCCTCTTATTATTCATAAAAATCAAATTCAAAATCAAGAATTCGAATGGTATCACCTTGTTGAACACCCGCAACACGCAAAGCGTCATCCAAACCAATATTACGCATTTTCTGAGCAAAACGTTTTATCCCATCATCGCTATTTAATGCAGCCATTTGAACAATTCTTTCAACTTTTTCACCAGAAACTTCCCAAATACCGTTTCCTTCATTGAAAATTTCGAATCCAACCTCATCATCACTCTCATATTTATACAGAACACTATTTTCAACTTCCTCTTCTTCTGTAGCAAATGATGGTGTTTTTTCTAATAAATCTGCAATAGCATAAAGTGGCATATCTACACCTTCTTGAATCAAAGCAATAACTGGGAAAACTGGAATATCATCACCCAATTTTTCTTTAAAGATTTTCAAATTCTCTTCAGCGCCAACCTCATCCATCTTATTAGCAATAATAACTTGAGGTCTTTCCAACAAACGATATTTATAATCACCTAATTCTTTATTGATTGCCAGATAATCATCATAAGGATCACGTCCCTCAGTTCCACCCATATCAATAATATGAACAATAACTCGACATCTTTCAATATGTCTTAAAAATTGATGCCCTAATCCCTTACCTTGACTAGCTCCTTCAATTAAACCAGGTAAATCAGCCATAACAAACGATCTCCCATCTTTTGCTTGAACAACACCTAAATTAGGAACAATTGTTGTAAAATGATAATCAGCAATTTCAGGTTTAGCACGTGTAACAACTGATAGGAAAGTTGATTTTCCTACTGAAGGAAATCCCACCAAGCCAACATCAGCCAACAACTTTAACTCACAAGTCAAATTATATTTAATCCCTGGTTCACCACGTTCACAAATTGTTGGTGCTGGATTTCGACTTGTCGCAAAACGGGTATTTCCACGTCCACCACGTCCACCTTTAGCAATAACAGCACGCTGTTTGTCTTCAGTTAAATCAGCTAATATTTTTCCAGTATCTTCATCGTAAATAACAGTTCCAACTGGAACTTTCAAAATCATATCACTAGCATCAGCACCATGCATCTTTTTTGCCATACCATTTCCACCATTTCGTGCTTTATACTCACGATGATAACGAAAATCTAACAATGTTGACAAAGAAGTTGTTGCTTCAAAAATGATACTTCCACCTTTTCCACCATCTCCACCAGATGGTCCACCTTTTGGAACATGAGCCTCACGTCTAAATGCAACGACTCCGTCTCCACCTTTACCAGCTTCAACATAAATCTTAACTTTATCAATAAATTTCATCTCTTCACCTTCTCTCATATTTATTCAAAAAAAGAACCCCATTACAAGGGGTTCCCCATTAAGCAGCTGGATAAACTGAAACTTTAGTTCTTGTTCTTCCGTCTCTTTCGAATTTAACAACACCATCTACTTTAGCAAATAATGTGTCATCTCCACCTTTACCAACATTTACACCTGGATGAATTTTAGTTCCTCTTTGTCTGTAAATGATTGAACCTGCTGTACAGAATTGTCCATCAGATAATTTAGCCCCTAATCTTTTTGAGTGAGAGTCACGACCATTCTTCGTTGACCCAACACCTTTTTTAGAAGCGAATAACTGTAAATCTAATTTGAACATCATGGTTTATACCTCCATCTTCGTGATTTTCATGTATTTTGTATAAGATTCCTCTATTGTCTCAAGGATTGTCACAAATGTCTCTAGTACCACTTGTATATCTTTTTGACTTGTAAGAACCTCAATATGAACATAACCTTTTTGAATCTCAAGATTTCCTAATTGATCTTCAAGGAAATGATTTTTAACCAATGCATTTGCAATTCCAACACAAGCTGTACTTACTCCTGCACAAACCAAATCTTTTCCATGTTCTGCACTATTAGCATGACCAGAAACCTCAATATCTAAGATTTGTTGATTTTTTTCTTTGATAACGACCTGTATCATTACTCTGCAGTTGCTTCTTCAGTTTTCTTAGCAGCAGCTTTTCTAGCAGTTTTTTTAATATCTTCAATAACTAATTTTGTGTAAGGTTGTCTATGACCTTGTTTCTTATGATAATGTTTTTTAGGATTATATTTGAAAATAACAACTTTCTTTTCTTTACCTTGTTTTTCAACTTTAGCTGTAACAGTTGCACCTTTAATATAAGGATTACCGATTTTAGCAGTCTTATCACCAATGAATAAAACTTTGTCTAATACAACTTGTTCTCCTTCAGCAACATCTAATTTTTCTACAAAAATAGTATCTCCAACTTCAACTTTTAATTGTTTTCCACCAGTTTCAATAATTGCGTACATGATGTACCTCCTTCTTTATAAATGATCTCAGACTCGCCAACCAAGGCAGCTTTGCTTTAACACCTTTTATGTGCGGTTGTAGCTAGAGGTCTACAACATTAGTATATTAGCATTTTCCATTCTATTCGTCAACATTTTTCTAAATATTTTGTGTTGTTTTCCATATATATGCAATATTTCAACTTTCAGTTTGCTTCTTTCATATTAACGCTTGTACCGATTTGAAGTCATCCTCACCCTAAGCGAAATTCAAGATTTATTTATTCCTTGGATGAGCATGATCATAAACCTCTTTTAAATGCTGATTTGTCACATGCGTATAAATCTGTGTTGTTGATAAATTAGAATGTCCCAATAATTCCTGCACAACTCGAATATCCACTCCTTGTTCAAGCAAATGAGTTGCAAAAGAGTGTCTGAATGTATGCGGATGAACTTTTTTTGTTGCATCATACTTTTGTGTTACACGATTAACAATATCCTCGATTCCTCGATTCGTCATTTTCGCACCATTCTTATTGACAAAAACATATTGATGTTCTAGATGTTTCACCGCCATCAACTCAGGACGATCCTCTTCAATATAAGTTTTCAACCAATCCATAGCATAATCATGAAATGGTACATAACGGTCTTTTTTCCCTTTTCCATGAATGAATAACAGCTGTCTTTCAAAATCAATCTGCGCCAATGTTAATTCAACAACTTCAGAACAACGTAACCCAGATGCATACATAAGTTCTAGCATTGCCTTGTTACGTCTACCAAGTAAAGTCTGAGTATCTATACTGTCTAATAAATCGATCATCTCATCAATATACAAAAAATCTGGATTTCTAAGTGGCTGCTTCAATGAATCAATCAAAAGAAATGGATTATCATCAATATATTCCTGTGTTTGTAAATAACGATAGAATCCTCTTAAACTACTCATCTTATGATTGATTGACTTTGGTGATAGGTTTTCACTATGTAACTGTGTCAGATACCCTCTTAAGAAAGGATATCTAACATCTTTAAAATCACAAATATTTTCTGTATTTAAATAAACAATAAAATGTTCAATTTCTCTTTTATATCCATCAATTGTTAATGCTGAATAATTCTTTTGGTATTTAAGAACATCTAGATATTCCTGAACATATTTATCAAATTGATTCATCATTTAAAAATTCCTTCATTTTCTTAATAGCACGTGTTGCATAGGCATCTTTACGTTCTTTCTTCTTAACACGTATTGCCAAATCAGGCAATATACCAAAATTAGCTTTCATGGGTTGAAAGTTAGTTTCATCACCATGGGTAATATAATAAGCAAGAGATCCCATAACTGTTTCCCTTGGGAACACTAATAACTCCTGATTATGTAAGTAGCGAACCATATTCATACCAGCCACAATACCGCTTTGTGCAGATTCTACATAACCTTCAACACCAGTCATTTGTCCAGCAAAAAATAAATCTTCTCGCTCAACAAATTGATAAGTTGGCTTTAAATAACGTGGTGAACAAATAAAGCAATTTCTATGCATAACTCCATAACGGACAATTTTTGCATTCTCCAATCCTGGAATCATATGAATAATTCGGTCTTGTTCTGGCCATTTTAAGTGCGTTTGAAATCCTACAATATTATAAAGCGTCCCAACCACATTGTCTTGTCTCAGCTGAACAACGGCATGTGACCTTTTGCCACCATCTTTTTCTAATCCAACTGGCTTCATTGGGCCAAAAAGCAATGTCTGTTTCCCACGTCTCGCCATCTCTTCAAAAGGCATACAACCTTCAAAAAACTTTTCTTCATAATCTTTTGGTTTTACAACTTCCGCATTCATCAAAGCATCATAAAAAAGACCAAATTGCTCTTCTGTCATTGGACAGTTAATATACTCAGCATCGCCCTTATCATATCTTGATTTATAATAGGCAATCTCAAAGTTAATACTTTCTTTTGTCACAATGGGTGCAGCAGCATCATAAAAATAAAAATATTCCTCATTCAATAAAGCTTGAATACTTCTTGATAAAGGTTCACTTGTTAATGGTCCCGATGCAATGATAGTAGGTCCCAAGGGAATATCATGAACTTCTTCGTGAATCACTTCAACCAGTGGATGGGTTGATATATACTCTGTAATAGCCTTTGAAAAACCAATACGGTCTACTGCTAAAGATCCTCCTGCTGGAACTCTATGTTCTTCTGCAAATTTCATAATAATACTTTCATTCATCCGCATTTCTTCTTTTAAAACGCCAACAGCATTCCCTAATCCATCTGCACGTAATGAGTTTGAACAAACAAGTTCAGCAAAATACTCACTCTCATGTGCGTCAGTCATTTTGACTGGCCGCATTTCATACAGTCGTACAGGAATTCCCTGTTTAACCAATTGATACACTGCTTCAACTCCAGCTAAACCAGCTCCTATGACATTTACTTTTTCCATTTCATTAACCCTCTTTCCACCGAAAAAGTCCCTTATGGGACTTTTTACTTAATGATTGTTTTACACTTAGGATAAGCAGAACATGCCTTGAATTCGCCAAAACGTCCTCTTTTAATGACAACTGGACTTCCACAATTTGGACAAACTTCATCTGTCACTTGTGGCTCTGCTTTCTTTTTCTCATTTTTAATATATTTACATTCAGGATAATTAGAACATGCTTCAAATTGCCCAAAACGTCCCTTCTTATAGATCATCTTACTTCCACATTTTGGACAATCTTCACCAGTATATTGAATATCTTCTGGTTCCTTTTTCACATACTTACAAGTCGGATAATTAGAACACGCTACAAAATCTCCATACTTTCCTTTTCTAATGACAAGATCTCCTCCGCATTCAGGACATGTTTCCCCAGTTTTTTCAGGTTGAATTTGTTCCATGTTTTCATAAGCATTTTCTAACAAAGGTTCAAACTTATCTTCAAAAGTTGTTAAAGCGTGTACATAATCATCTTCACCTTCTGCAATTTCATCCAATTCTTTTTCCATTTGAGCAGTATACTCTACATTAATAATACTTTCAAAGAATTGAACCAGTTTTTCATTTGTAAGAAGTCCTGATTCAGTGGGTTTAAACGCTTTATCAACAGTATCCACATATCGTCTTGTCACAATAGTATCAATAATACTTGCATAAGTACTTGGACGACCAATTCCCAATTCCTCTAATTCTTTAATCAATTTTGCTTCAGTATAACGTGCTGGCGGTTTTGTAAAGTGTTGTGACTTTTGAATATCTTTACTCAGTAATTTTTCTTCAACTGTCACTACTGGTAATATTTCATCACTTTGTTTCTCATAGGCTCCATACACTCTTAAATACCCATCAAACTGAATAACTGATCCACTAGCCTTAAATTCATATCCATTATTATCTAATGACAAAGTTGTTGAATTCAATTTTGCTGGAGCCATTAATGAAGCAATTGCACGCGCATAAATAAGTGAATATAATTTATACTCTTCTGGCTTTAAATACTCTTTAAGACTCTCAGGTGTACGCATAACACTGGTTGGACGAATCCCCTCATGAGCATCTTGAACATTCTCAGTTTTTTTAGAAACCTTTACACTACCAACGTAATCTTTTCCATATTTTTCTTCAATATATGGTTTGGCTTCAGTAATAAATGCATCAGATAAACGAATTGAATCTGTTCTCATGTACGTAATTAAACCTACAGTCTCTTCTCCAATATCAATTCCCTCATATAATTTCTGAGCAATCATCATTGTACGTTTTGCTTTAAAATTCAACTTAGAAGATGCTTCCTGTTGTAGTGTTGATGTGATAAACGGTGGCTTTGAACTGCGTTTCTTTTGTGTTTTCTTAACATCTGAAACACTAAATTGCTTATCTAAAGATTCAAATACATGCTGAGTATCTTCAGCATTTTTTAATTCAATCTTTTTATTTTGGTACTTAGCAAGTTCAGCTTCAAAAGCAATATCATCTTTTTCAAAACTTGCTTTGACTTTCCAATATTCCTCTGGAATAAAATCTTCAATCTCTTTTTCTCTTTCACAAATCAAGCGCAAAGCCACAGATTGAACACGTCCAGCTGATTTTGATTTAATTTTCTTTTGTAATAACTTAGATAACTTAAATCCGATAATTCTATCTAAAACACGTCTTGTCTCTTGAGACTTCACAAGATTTTGATCAATCTGGCGAGGATTGTTTAAAGCAGCAACAACTGCATCATGAGTTACCTCATTAAAAACAACACGATTTGTTAAACTTGTATCTAATCCCAATTCATCTGCTAAATGCCAAGAAATAGCCTCTCCTTCACGGTCAGGATCGGTAGCCAGATAAACATAATCCGCTTCTTTCACACATTTCTTTAAATCTTTCACTACATCCTTCTTATCTTTATTAATGACATAATTTGGTTTAAAGTTATCTTCTATATCTACACCTAAGCCACCTTTACCCGTTGTTGCTAAGTCTCTAATATGCCCCTTTGATGAAGTCACCACATAATCAGAACCCAGATATTTTTCAATTGTTTTTGATTTTGATGGTGATTCCACAATCACTAAATTCTTACCCATAGCTTACCTCCTACGTTTTTTCTATTATTAGTTTTTTTTTCCATTTTGTCAACCCAAATCTTCATCTTCAATGATATCAAGAACATTTGTAACCATTTTTGCCCCTTGTTTAATCAATTCATTACAACCATTATAATCATCATAACGACCTGGTATACAATAAACTTCTTTACCTTGTTCCAAAGCATAGCCAGCAGTAATCATAGTTCCACTTTTTTGACGTGCTTGTGTTACCAGAAGACTGTTTGATAGTCCTGATATAATTCGATTACGAAATGGGAACAGCTTACGTTTTGGTGCTGTCATAAAAGGATATTCACTCATTATCAAATGATGCAACTTTAATTCATCATAGAGTATCCGATTTTCTCTTGGATAGCAATACTCTATTCCTGTCCCCAAAACGGCAATCGTTTTACCATTCTTATTGATAGTACTTTGATGTGCAACTGTATCCACACCCCGTGCCATACCACTAACAATAATATAATCCTGTTCAACCAACTGTTTAACAAAATCCTGAGTAGCACGTTTACCATAATCATCCACTTCACGCATTCCAACAACACCAATACATTTTTCCTTCACTAAGGATAAATCTCCATAATAATACAAGACAAATGGTGGACAATTAATTAACTTTAATTGTTCAGGATAGTCATGACTAAAGAGTGTTGTATATTCAGATTTCAACTTTTTCTTCAATTCACATCGCAATTCTTCATCCACCTGTTCTTTACGCATCAAAGCATTATATATGCTTTGAAAATCACCTTCATACTTTAACGAAAAATACAATACTAATTCTTCCATAATAACCCTCCTACTTCTATATTCATCTTTTTTATACCATTTTTCTTTTTTTATTTTAAAAAAGTTTTATTTTTTTTAAAAAAGATGACTTTCAAGCAAGAGAAAACACTTAAACCTCAAGTTCAAGTGCTAATTGTTCATTCAATATATCAATAACAGGTTGAAAAGAACGACGATGTATTGGCGTCACGCCATACATTTTTAGTAATTCCTTATGTTGTTTTGTAGGATATCCCTTATGTTGAGCAAAACCATATTCAGGATATTGCAAATCATATTTTTTCATAATTCGATCCCTTGTTACTTTTGCCAATATACTGGCAGCACCAATACTCATAGAAAGACTATCACCCTTAATAATTGCATTATGGGCAATTTCATCACCCAATGGCATTGCATCAGACAAAGCAAAATCAGGTTGAATAGCGATATGATGAATGGCATCTATCATACCTTTTTTACTAGCCTGATAAACGTTCAAGCGATCAACATCTTCAACATCAATAATTTCTATCTGATAAGCCAATGCATCACGGATAATTAAGTCATATAAAGATTCCCTCTTTTTTTCAGACAATTGCTTAGAATCATTAATAGCTTCATGATAATATCCTTTTTCAAAAATAACACCTGCAACAACCAATGGACCAGCCATTGGTCCTCGACCAGCTTCATCTAAACCAATAATGTAAGATTTTCCTAATGCATAAGCAGCTTTTTCATACCTTAATCTTTCACACATGTATAGTCCTCCCATGTGACCTTCCCAATACTGCCATCATGAATTTCACTAAAAACCAGTTGAATAACACGATCATAATCTGTTTCTCCACGCAATAACTTGATCTTGCGTTTTTGAGCAATATGATCAAATGCTTTTAGTAACCAATCCGAATCATCTAAATCAATTTCTAGACCATACCTCTCTTTTAATAGATCAGGATAATATTTTGTCAAATATGTCATAACATATATAAACAAATCATCTAAAGGAAGAATATCTTGTTTAATAGAGCCTAAAAGAGCAATATTTCTAGCAATATGTTCATCCTCAAACTTAGGCCATAATACACCTGGTGTATCAAACAATTCAAAATCTTTAGCAACTCGTATAATCTGTTGTGCCTTTGTCACTCCAGGTTTATTCCCTGTTACAGTCGCCTTACGATTAGCCAATTTATTAATAAAAGTAGATTTACCAACATTAGGTATTCCTAAAACCATAGCACGGATTGCTCTTGGTTTGATGCCTCTAGCTTTTTCTTTATCCATTTTAGGTTTCAAAACCTTGCGACATTTCTCAATAATCTTTTGGTATTCATTAAAGTTCTTTAAATTTACGCTCATAGCCTGATAACCAATAGATTCGTAGTAATGAACCCATTGCTTCGTTTTTTCATCATCAGACATATCCTTCTTAGTTAAAACAATCAATCTTGGTTTTTGATTAATAATATCATTTAACATTGGATTTTTTGATGAGTAAGGAGCCCTTGAATCAACCAATTCAATCACAATGTCAATAACCTTCATACGTTCACTTATTTCTCTTCGTGCCTTTGCCATATGGCCAGGAAACCACTGAATTTGTGCCATATTATCCCCCTATTCTAACCATTGAACAGAATCAAAAGGAAAAATAACCAATCCTTTCATTCCAATAATATCATCAATTGTAAAAGTGCCTAATTCTCTTGAATCTGTCGATCTCAAACGATTATCACCCATTACAAAATATTCACCTTCATCAACAACCACTTTAAAATCATCAGTAAATCGTTCAACATTATATGTAATCTTAGACTCATTCACAAAATTCATATCTAAAAAATCTTGTGATGTCACTTGATTATTAACATACAAAACATCATCTTTAAATTCAATCGTATCTCCAGGCAAACCAATAACTCTTTTTATAATTTTCTCATCTAAAGCTTCACTATATAAAACAATAATATCAAAACGCTTAATATTTTCTGCCTTGACCCCAATACCATTAATTAAAGCTATACTTTGATCATGCAAAGTATTTTCCATAGACGTTCCATCAATTCTGACTGGAATCACAACAAATTTAAATACACAAATTGTTACAACTATAACAACAATCATTTCAACGATTGAATAAAGATATCTTTTCTTCAGTTTCATATTATCACCTTTTACCATTATACCCTTAATATCCAAAAAAGACTAGAAAAAAAGTACGGGAATTTCCCATACTTTTTATTTACGAATTTCTTTAATTCTAGCAGCTTTACCAGATAAACCACGTAAGTAATGTAATTTAGCTCTACGTACTTTACCAATCTTAACAACTTCAATTCTATCAATAATTGGAGAATGAATTGGGAAAGTTCTTTCTACACCAACTTGGTATGAAATTTTTCTAACTGTGAAAGTTTCAGAGATTCCTCCACCTTTTTTAGCGATACAAACACCTTCAAATAACTGAGTACGTGTTTTGTCACCTTCTTTAATTTTTACATAAACTTTAACAGTATCCCCAGCTTTGAAATCAGGGATGTCGTTTCTTAATTGTTTTTTAGTAATATCTTGTACTAATTGCATATTCATAATATGACTTCCTCCTAAACATTTGTAATCTTCGAAGTTCATACGTTATCATAACCAGCGGAACATCTGCCGTCCAAAGACTGATATATATTATCATTTTATAGCGACAAAATCAATCCTTTTTTTGAATTTCTTTTAATATATTGATTTCCTCTTCAGTAAACTCTCTTTTTTGTAATAAATCAGGTCGTTTATAATATGTCTTCATAAGAGATTGCTGTAAACGCCATTTGCGAATATTTTCATGATGCCCACTCATCAATACATCTGGCACAACTGTCCCATCATATTCATATGGTCTTGTATATTGAGGATATTCTAACAATCCATCACTAAATGAATCATCCTCATGCGATGTTTCTCTAATCGCACCTTCAAGTAATCTAATCACCGAATCACAAACAACCATACTGGCAAGTTCCCCACCAGTCAACACATAATCACCAATTGATATTTCAACATCTACATAATCACGAATTCTCTCATCAAATCCTTCATAGTGTCCACAGATAATTATCAAATGCTTTTCTAATGATAATTTTTGACTATAAGCCTGTTGAAGAGTTTGTCCCTGTGGTGACATTAAAATCACTAGTGATTCCTTTGTCACAAGTGATTTTAAACAATCTAAGATAGGCTGACACATTAAAACCATTCCTTGTCCACCACCATAAGGATAATCATCAACCTTTTTGTGTTTATTATCAGCAAATTCACGAAAATCATGAATTCGAACTTCCACAAGTGAAGTATCAATTGCTCGCTTAATAATTGATGTATTTAAAAAACCATCAAACATTTCAGGAAACAATGATAAAATATCAATTTTCATTATAAAAACCCTCTATCAACTCAACGTCAATACGTTTGTTTACAATATCTTCATTTTTAACAAAAGCATCTACATATGGAATCAAAATTTTCTGAGTTCCACTCACTACCAAAACATCATGATGATCATATAATTGAACATCCTTCACCGTTCCAATAAGCATTCCTCGATTATAAACTTCACACCCAATTAAATCTCCAACATAATACTCTCCATCATTCAATAAAGTCTCATCCTTATAAGCGTACACTGTACACCCTTTATATTTTTCAACTTTATTAATATCCTGAAAATCAACAAATGAGACCAAAACATGTCCCTTATGAATACGATGCGTAGCAACTGTCATATCTACCATTGTACCATGATCATCAATCAATAAATGGTTCCCTTTTTGAAACCTTTCTTCAATAAAATCAGTAGATACATTAACCTTTAATTCACCCTTAATTCCATGTGTATTGACGATTTTACCAATAATGACTTGTTCCATAATATCCTCCTTAAAAAAAATAGATGTGATATCACATCTATTCTCCATACGATTCAAATTTGATATCTAATTTTTTTTCATGTAAACGCCCGCTCACAGACATCAATTGACGAATTGAATTAGCCATCATACCTTTTCTACCAATAAGCTTTGCAATATCATCATGAGAAGCATAAACATAAAGTACAATTGTATCTTCATCCAATGAAGGCATTTGACGAACCTCTAGTTTATTCTTATCATTGACCAACTCACAAGCAATATCGTGTAAAGTTTTTACGTAATCCATGATTACTCACCAACTTATTTCTTTGCTTTTGAATCAGCAAATTTTTTCATGATACCTTTTTGGCTTAATAAGTTTCTTACAGTATCAGAAGGTTGAGCACCCTTGTTTAACCAAGCCAAAACTTCATCTTCTTTAATTGTAACAACTGCTGGATTTTGTCTAGGATCATAAGTTCCTAATTGTTCGATAAAACGTCCATCTCTAGGCATTCTTGAATCAGCAGCTACAATTCTATAAAATGGTGATTTTTTAGCACCCATTCTTTTTAATCTAATTTTTACAGCCATAATATTTCCTCCATTATTTTTTCATTTGCTTATATATAATATCACAAATAAATTATCTGTCAAGTGTTTTTACTTAACACTCATTTTTTTATGAAATCTAATAGGTGTATAAACTATGCTCTCACTTATTATTAATGATAGCATTGCTAAACTAGAAATGATTTCATATTCTTTTTAGTTTCAATAGCTTTATGATGATTTTCTATTCCTTATCAAAGCATCAATATTGTAAGATTTTCTCTATGATATTATGATACTAAATATAAACTTTAAATATGCAATATTTCCTTTAGGTTGCATAAAACATTTCCAAAAAAAATATATATCAATTATTCTCTTACCTACTTTAATACAATAAATGCATCTCTATTCTTATGTCTGAATAATGAGATGCATCTCTTTCTTATCTTTTCTTTTTCTTTTTATGCCTTTCTTTTTTACGATGAGGATCAAACATCATATTAGATTTTGGTTTTTGAGTTGGCATACCTGTTGTTGGATCCAAATTACCCATTTGCTTCATCATTAACTTAGATTGTTCAAATTGCTTAATCAAACGATTAACATCAGCCACATTACGTCCACAACCTTTAGCAATTCTTTCTTTACGTTTTGCATTTAAGATTGAAGGATCTCTTCTTTCTGCTTGTGTCATAGAATAAATAATAGATTCAGTCTGTTTCAACTTCTTATCAGTATCATCATCATTGATATTTGGTAATTTAGGCATACCAGGTATCATCTTCATAATTCCAGATAATGGTCCTAATTTACGCATTTGATGCATTTGTTCAAGCATGTCATCAAGCCCAAAAGTTCCTTGTTGCATACGATTGAATGTTTTCATTGTTTCTTTTTCATCATAAACATCTTGCACTTTTTCAACTAAAGAAACAACATCTCCCATTCCCAAAATACGATCTGCCATACGATCTGGATAGAACAAATCAATTGCATCTAATTTCTCACCAGTCCCTACAAACTTAATTGGAACATGTGTAATATGACGAACAGATAAAGCTCCACCACCACGAGAATCACCATCTAATTTTGTTAAAACAGCACCAGTAATACTCAAGTGTTCATTAAATGATTGTGCCACATTAACAATATCCTGTCCTGTCAACGCATCAACAACCAATAAAATTTCACTTGGATTTGTAATCTCTTTAATGTTTTGCAATTCTTGCATCAATGGTTCATCAATATGTAAACGTCCTGCTGTATCGACAATGATAACATCATGTTGATTTTCTTGCCCATAAGCCATAGCCTGTTTAACAATATCTTCAGCTGAAATATCAGTTCCTTTTTCAAATACAGGAACATTTAATTGTTGCCCTAACGTTTTCAACTGATCTACAGCAGCCGGACGATAAATATCAGCAGCAACCAATAATGGTTTTTTCGCATATTTTTTTGTTATTAATTTGGCAATCTTTCCAGAAGTTGTCGTTTTCCCACTTCCCTGCAAACCGACCATCATAATAACAGTTGGTTTTCTTGAAAAATCCAACTCACTAACACTTGTACCTAACAATTCCACCAGTTCATCATGAACAACCTTCACAACGACTTGTCCTGGTTTTAATGAGCCTAAAACATCTTGTCCCAATGCCTTTTCCTTTGTATTAGCAATAAATTCTTTAACAACTTGAAAATTAACATCAGCCTCAAGTAACGCTAAACGAATTTCACGAAGCATTTCATCCATATTCGCTTCAGTTAAAGTTGCCTGCCCTTTAATTTTTTTAAGACTATCCTGCAACCTTTCTGAAAGAGATTCAAAAGCCATAAGTCACCCTCCTATATCCTCTTTAACATTTCTAAATAATCATCCAATTGTTCACGAGATGTATTTTGTTCATCCTCTATACGCTTTATTAAATCCATTCTCTGAACATGCTTTTCAAGCAAATGCAGTTTACTTTCATAATCTTCCAATGAAGCGACTGCACGCTTTAAATTATCATAAACAGCATTGCGTGAAACATTTAAATCCTCCGCAATTTCTGCCAAAGATAAATCTTCTTCATAATACAAAGTCAAATAATCTTGTTGTTTATCTGTCAATAAATCACAATAACAATCCATCAGAAGATTAACTCTTTGCTTCTTTTCTAAACTTGACTCCATTTTATTCCTCCATCAAGTTCTTACACAATCCGTAGATATATTGTTCAAGATCAAATTCTTGTAAATCATCCATACTTTCACCTAGACCCATAAATTTAACAGGAATATTCAAGGTATCTTTAATAGATAGCACAATTCCACCTTTAGCAGTTCCATCCATCTTTGTTAAAACAATACCTGTAATATCAGTGATTTTAGAAAATTCTTGAGCCTGAGAAACGCCATTTTGACCTGTCGTTGCATCAATAACCAAAAGTGTTTCTTGTGGTCCACTAGGAACCACACGTTTAATGATACGATTCATCTTTTCTAACTCATTCATCAAATTCACTTTGTTTTGTAAACGCCCAGCAGTATCGCAAATAAGGACATCAACACCTTTATCCTTTGCCTGATTTAAAGCATCAAAGACAACTGATGAAGGATCACCGCCTTCCTTACCTTTTATACATTCAATTCCTAAACGCTCAGCCCAAACAGCCAGTTGATCTATAGCTCCTGCTCTAAACGTATCCCCAGCAGCAACCATTACAGTTTTTCCTTCTGATAACATCATATGAGCAAGTTTTGCAATCGTAGTTGTTTTTCCTGCACCATTAACACCTACCATTAAAATCACTGTTAAATCCTGATCATCATAGTTGATTTTTGTTGTCATATAAGAGTCATTGGCATAGATAACAAACATCTTATCAATAATAATATCATTAATCATTTGTGGATCTTTGATATTCTGTAAACGCACTTCTTTTTTAATTTCATCAATGATTGTCATAACCATTGACACACCAACATCACTCATAATCAAAACATTTTCTAATTCTTCAAAATAATCATCATCAATTTCACGATAACGTGCTGCCAATTCGTTAATCTTAGCAGAAAAAGAAGAACTTGATTTATCTAACCCAGCTACATATTTATCATTTTGCTTTGCTGAATTTCCTACAATTGCATCTTTAATCTTACTAAAAAATCCCATCGAAGACCCTCCTTATGCTGTCTGTGCCAAATCAATAGCATCTTTCAATTTGACACTTACTAATTTTGTAACACCTTTTTGCTGCATTGTTGCTCCATACAAAAGATCACATTCTTCCATTGTCCCTTCTCTATGTGTAACAACAATAAATTGTGTTTCACTTGAAAATTCCTTTAAATACTTAGCAAATCTTTCAACATTTGCAACATCTAATGCTGCTTCAACTTCATCTAAAATACACATTGGAACTGGACGAACTCGTAAAATAGCAAACAAACAAGAAATTGCAATTAATGCTTTTTCTCCTCCTGAGAATAAAGTAATATTTTGAACCGCTTTTCCTGGTGGCTGAACATCTATATCAATACCTGTTTCTAAGATATTATCTGGATCACTATAACGCAATTCCGCTCTTCCTCCACCAAATAAATTTCTAAAAACAATATTAAACTCTTTATTAATCTTCTCAAATGTTTCACTAAAGCGTGTCACCATAATCTCATCCATTTCATCAATCGCTTTCAAGATACTATCTTGAGCACTAATTAAATCCAAACGTTGTGTATTTAAACTCTCATAACGAGTTGAAACGTCTTGATAATCCTCAATAGCCTGTAGATTAACATTTCCTAATGAATCAATTTTATGACGTAAAAGTCGCACAGTTTCTTTCGCTTCATGCATATTCACTTCAGTTGCTAATTCTTCCTTAGCATATTCATAAGTCATTTTGTATTCGTCATTTAAACGCAACAAATAGTTTGATAACTCTGTTTCTTGTTTTGCCTTTTCAATCTGTTTTTGTGTCATATCTGATTGAATTTCACGTAAATGTGAACGTGAAGCCCTAAGGGTTTCCTCAATCTTATCATTCTCATTAACAAAACTCATACGTAATTCACGTTTAGCCTGAATAGCTTCAGTTAAACGGTCACGACATTTTTTAGCTTCATTTAATTCATTAATTAGTTGATTATCCTGAGCCCCACTTTGAATCTCAGATAACTCAATACTCCGATTTGTTAAATTCTCATACTCACTTTTAGCGACTTGTAAATCACTTTTCTTGTTCGTCACAACAACTTCTAATTTGGCAAATGACATTTGTTTTTGTAGTAAATTATGAGAAATTTCACGTGCCATGTTATCTAAATCATTTAATTTTGATTTTTTCTCAGTCATTTCTTTTTCTTGTGATTCAATAACCTCTTTAATCATTTCTAATTCACGTTTACTAGCAAACGATGAAGATTGTTGTTTGTAACTTCCTCCAGTCAAAGAACCTCCAACATTCACAACTTCACCATCTAATGTGACAACCTTATATCTCGCAAAAGTTGCACGTGATAAGGCTGATGCATGTTCTAATGTGTCAACAAGAATAATATGCCCCAATTGATTCAAAACAACACTATCAATTGGTGTATTATATCTCACAAAATCACTCATCACACCTAAATATCCTGATGTGTTTTGACAAACAACCTGGTGTTCTTCTCTAATTCTTCTGGCTTGCATTGTTTCTACTGGTAAGAATGTGGCACGTCCTGATTTATTGTCTTTTAGGAAACGAATGGCATCTCTTGCATCTTCATCAGTTTTGGTCACAACAAACTGAACAGCATTCCCAAGCGCTGTTGACAATGCCAGTTCATATTCTGGATCGCTTTCTAACAAATCTCCAAGCACCCCTATAATGCCATTTAAAGATTGTCTTGCTTTCATAACTGAACGAACCCCATAACTATAACCAGATTTATTTTCAACCACGTCAATTAATTGTTCTTTACGAGTTCGATTATTATGTAATTGTAAATTTAAATTCTCTATATCTTGTCTAAGCATCATCATATCATTACGATTACGTTCCTGTGATGCTTCTAAATCCATTTTTTCTTCTTTCGTCTCATTATAGCGATTCACACGATCATTATATTCATTGACAGCATCCTGTAAGATAGCCTTCATTTGAGCAATACGCGCTTGCAAATCTTCTTTATCTGTATTCTCTAAAATATGCTTACGATTTGTATCAATCTCTACTTTTTGTGTTTCTAATTCATTAACATTATTCATTGCTGTTAAAAGTTGACCTTGTAATCCATTAACCTCTTGATCTAAATCATACATTTTTTTCTTTAATGTTTCATTCTGCTGTTCATTTAAAAGAATTTGTCCATCAATTGTCACTTTCTCTTTATCTAAAAAATCCAAAGATGCATTAAGTTCTTTCAAAGATTCAGATAAATTTTCTATTTCTTTAACCAACACACTCACTTCGATAGACTGTAATTGATCTTTAAGTTCTAAATAAACCTCTGCTTTTTCTTTTTGTCTCTTTAAAGGAGCAATCTGTTTTTCAAGTTCTAAACAAATATCTTCAACACGATCCAAATTATCTTTTGTTCTTTCTAACTTACGAATGGACTCCAGTTTACGTTTTTTATATTTTGCAACTCCAGCAGCCTCTTCAAACATTCCACGTCTTTCCTCTGGTTTACTATCAGCAAAAGTCGAAATGTTACCTTGCGATATAATTGATAGGGAATCTCTTCCAAGTCCAGTATCCATAATCAAATCAACAATATCTTTTAAGCGGCATGGTTCTTTATTTATTAAATACTCTGCTTCATTATTTTGACGATAGAGACGTCTTGTAATTTCAACTTCATTATAATCAAAATTCATAAAACGGTCTTCATTATCAAATACCAAAGTCACTTCCGCTAAACTTTGAGGTTTACGATCTTCACTGCCATTAAATATAACATCTGCCATATTAGAACCACGTAATGACTTGACTGACTGTTCTCCTAAAACCCAACGCACTGCATCACTAATATTCGATTTCCCACATCCATTAGGGCCTACAATCCCAGTAATTCCTGGTTGAAATTCTATGACTGATTTATCAGCAAATGATTTAAAACCGTGTAATTCTATTCTTTTTAAATGCATAGATTCAAATCCTTTCCTAAAGTGAATTATCCTTGTCCTTTTTCATTAACCTTTCTGTAATATGAAAAGTTCTTTCCTGAGGAAGACGGATAATAAATTTACTTCCTCCATCCTCTCTGGATTTTACATCAATTGTTCCACGATGTAAATCAATAATTCTTTTGACAATAGATAAACCTAAGCCATTCCCTTCAATACTTCTTGATTTATCCTGTCGATAAAATCTTTCAAAAATATGAGAAATAGCTTCTTTGCTCATTCCTACTCCCGTATCCTCAATTGTCACTTCAACCTCTTTAGATGACTTTTTCACTGAAATAGTAACAACACCATTCTCATTTGTATACTTAATTGCATTATTTACCAAATTAATCCAAACTTGTTCTAACCTTGATTCATCTGCTTCAATGCGAATATCATTTTTGGGCAACTGAAACTCTATTTCAATATTTTTACTCAAAGCCAAATTATCTTGTGTTTCAATGACACGACTTAATTGTTCAATTAATGAAAATTCACTTGTTTCTAATTTTACATCTTCCCCATCCAAAATTGTTAACTGTAACATATTCTTAGATAAGGTTGACAAACGTTTACTATGAAACAATATAATATCTGCATATTTTTGTCTTTGTGCCAAAGGCAATTCTTCATTTTTTAATATTGTTGCAAAGCCTTGAATAGCTGTCAAAGGTGTTTGAAACTCATGGGAAACATCTGAAATAAATTGTTGCCGTGTTTCTTCCTGTTTGGCTAACTGCTGTGCCATTTGGTTAAAACTGCGATTCAAACGCGCAATTTCATCATTACCTGTATAATTGACACGAACGCGATAATTTCCTTTTGACAATTCATTTGTTGCTTTATTTAATCGTGAAATTGGTTTAACAATAATATCTGCAATAATCAAGAATGTAATACTCCCTGCTACCAACATACAAAAAACAGCAATCATAGCTGAATCCACAAAGACCATTTCTTTTTTTCCTATATCTTTTTGGACAAAAATAATGTATTTTTGTCCATTAATTTGAAATGATTTCGCATATTTGCGCATTGAAGAATCTCTTAAGGTTACAACTGTACCTAAATGGTCATTCAATTTCTTATAGTCTTCACTAGATAACTGTCTTCCCGATATTGTTCCATAATCTGTTCTTTGCCCATTGCTTTCAATATAAAAACTCGCTTCTGATGTATCAGCATAACCTGATAATATTTTAGGCAAATCACCATCCTCAATAATCTGTAAAAGATCAGCAATATGTTCAGAAGAACTTTCTAATTCTTCTACTGCTAATCTTCCTAATTCATCCGAATTTTTACGTAATGAAAAATATCCAGCAATGGAAAAACTAAACAAAATACTAACCAAAAATCCAAGAATCAATTTTCCATAAATGGATTTCATTGTTCAACCTCAATCTTATAACCGAGCCCACGTACTGTCACAACTTTAAAACCTGGCAAATGACCTAAATTTTCTCTAATCCTTTTAATATGAACATCTACAGTACGATCAAATCCATCATAATCCATTCCCCAAATCTTTTCAATGAGTTGTTCACGAGTAAAAATTTGATTAGGATTTTTAGCAAGTTCAAAAGCAAGTTCAAATTGTTTTAATGGTAAATGTAATGTTTCATCACGATAACGAATTTCATATTTATCGCCATCAAAAATAACATCTTGAATTTGAACAACGTTTTGACTATTAATACTATAACGTTTGAGTATTGTTTTCACTCTTGCGAGGAGTTCATCTGGATCAAAAGGTTTTGTTACATAATCATCAATTCCCAATGAAAAACCTCTTAGTTTATCAGCTGACTGAGATTTTGCTGTTAACATAATCACAGGAATATCTTTAAATTCTTTCATTTCCTCAACCAATTGGAAACCATCCATAACTGGCATCATGATATCAACAATAGCCAAATCTATATACTCATTTTCTAATATTCCTAAAGCTTCTTCTCCCCCACTTGCCTCTCTTACAGAAAAACCCTCTTTATCTAAATAGAAACGTATTAACTCTCTAATATGTTCTTCATCATCAACCACTAAAATTTTAGATTTCATGATTATACACCTCGATTCATTTTGTAATTATATCATAATTAAAAGGAAATTCCTATATCTATCAAACAATAAACCAGCAAAACACCTATCTAATTTTTTATTTAAAGATTTTCTAGATTTCCTTTCAAGAATCTTTAAATCGAACTTGATCTATACTTAAAAATAACCTTATAACAGACAAGAAAAGAAATATTTAAAAATTATTTCATTGCTCTATAAATTTTACATTTCAACTTCTGCAAGTTTTTACCTTTCGAATATAGACATCATACTTTTACAGCTGATTTTTTATCCTATATAATATTCATTGACACATTCATATCTTTGATAAATAAAAAAGAACACAATGCTTATTACATAACTTTATTGTGTTCTTCATACATAATTAATGTCTTTTAAATATTGAGAAACCCTTTTTCTTCTTTGCTTTTTCAGAGATTTCTAATAACAGTTCACTTGCCCCATCAATTTCTTTTTCAACTGCTTTTTGGCACCATACCTGAGCTTGTTCTAAATCAATCTTTGTCCCTTGACCATATGTGTATGCTCTAGCAAGGTTCATGAATGCATGATAATCGCCACCAGCTGCAGCCTCTTTAAATAATTGGAAGGCTTTCTCAAAATCCAAAGGTACTCCATCTTCCTCTTTATAACAAACTCCTAAATTATTCATTGCCCCATAATGTCCTTTATCAACGGCCAACTGATAATATTGAATTGCTTTTGTCATATCCTGATACTGTTCCTCTGCCTCAAAATCATATAACACTGCCAGATTATACATAGCTGAAACATGACCTTTATCTGCAGCAATAGTATAATATTTTAATGCTAGAGGGGTATCTTTTTCAACACCAAGTCCTGATTTATATAGAGTTGCAAGGGCATAATATCCACGTGAATAATCTTGATCCACTGCCTTTGAATAGTATTCAATCGCCTTCTGATAATCCTGAGAAACTCCTCGTCCAAATTCATACATATTTCCTAACGCAATATCAGCATCAAGATAACCCATCTGAGATGCATCCTGATAATTTTTAAACGCCAAATCATAATCAACATCACAGCCAATACCATATTCTAAAAAACGTGCAACATTATATAAACCTCTAGATGAATTTCGATGAGCAGCTGCCTGATAAAGTTCAAAAGCCTTTTGCAGATCAATATCAGTACCAATTCCATCTTCATAACAGCAAGCCAGATTGCACTGAGCTGGCGGATATTGAGAATCAGCCGCTATCTGATAACATTCAAAAGCTTTTTGTTCATCAATTGGACCCGCTTTCCCCAATTCATAAAACAGTCCTAAATTAGAAACTGCACGGGGATAATGACTTTGAGAAGAGATTTGATAGTATTCAAAAGCTTTTTGCATATTCACTTCAAGACCAATTCCCATTTCATAGCAATATCCTAAATTACATTGAGCGACTTCATCTCCAAGTTCTGCAGCTTTATGGTAATATTCTACAGCTTTTTTATCATCCTGCTCAACACCAGTACCTTCTTCATAATACAAGCCTAAATTACAAAGAGCACGTGTATAATTCATTGCTGCTGCCTCTTCATAAAGTTCTACCGCTTTAGCAAAATTACTTTCACCATCGACACCAATTTCATAAATATTAGCTAAATTACACAAAGCACGAGGATTTCTTTGCTGTGCTGCAAGTTCATAATATTTCTTAGCCAATTGGAGATCTTTCTCAACACCAATAGCCATTTCATAGCAATATCCCAAATTACATTGTGCAACATCATATCCTAATTCAGCTGCTCGCTGATAAACTTCTACTGCTTTTTGTAAATCAACAGATGTTCCAATTCCAGCTTCATAACAATATCCTAAATTGGTCATTCCACGAAGATTACCACCTTGTGCAGAACGTTGATAATATTCAAATGCCTTTTCAAAACTTCTCTCACATCCAATACCATTTTCATAGTAGTAACCTAACGTACACATTGCCATTGGATCACCTAATTCAGATGCTTTTTGGTAGCATTCAAATGCTTTGTTCAAATCTTTATCGACCCCTAGCCCATCTTCATAAAGGAACCCAAGACTGGCATATCCTCTTGGATAATTATAAGCAGTGGCCTGTTCATAAAGTACTTTAGCTTTCACATAATCAGGAGCACCATCAATACCTTTTTCATAAAGATATGCAAGATTACACATTCCTCTCAAGTTATTTTGCTGAGTTGCTAATTCATAATATCTTTTCGCTTGCTGAAGATCTTGTTCAACGCCAATTCCAACTTCATAACAATATCCAAGATTACATTGTGCAATATCATAGCCTAAATCACTGGCTTTTCGATATATTTCTACTGCTTTTTGTTCATCAACTGCTGTTCCAATTCCTGCTTCATAACAATATCCTAAATTGGTCATGCCACGTAAACTTCCTGCATCACTAGATTGTTGATAATATGCAATTGCCTTTTCTAAATCTTTTTCACAGCCAATTCCATTCTCATAATAATATCCCAATGTACATAACGCCCCAGAATCATTTAAATCTGCTGCTTTTTGACAATATTCAAATGCTAATTCTTCATTCTTATCACAACCTATTCCATTTTCTAAGTAATAAGAATATTTACACATTGCATAGACATAACCGGTCTCAGCACTCCGTCTTAAATAATCCATTGCTAAAGACATATTTTCATCTTCAATCAATTTCCCATAAGACATCATTGCTCTTGGATATCCCATTTCTGCACTTCTTAAATAATATTCCTTTGCTTTTTCAATATCCTTTTCTATACCAATACCCATTTCATAACAGTATGCTAAATAGCAATGGGCAGGTGCATAGTTTTGATGAGAAGCTTGTTGATACCAATATACAGCCAATTGCGGATCTTGTTCAACACCCTCTCCAGCCTCATAAAAATATCCCAGTTGTAACTGAGCACTTTCTAATCCTTCATTAGCAGCCTCCTGATACCAAGTTGCCGCTTCATGATAATCTTCCTGAACCCCTATTCCATATTCATAACAATATCCAACACTATACTTAGCTTGTGTAAAACCTAAATCTGCAGCTTTTTTATAATGAGTCATCCCTTTGATCTCATCTTTATCAACACCTCTTCCAAAGCAATAGCATTCTCCTACATAGAACAATGCTCTAGGCATATCTTTAGCTGCTGCTTTTTCAAAGTATTCAAATGCTTTTTCATCATCAACTTCACAGCCAATTCCTTCATAAAGACAAAAAGCATAATTACATGAAGCGATTTCATCATCTAAATCAGCTGCCATTTGGTAATAAGCAACTGCTTTTTCTTTATCCATTGGTGTGCCTAAACCAATCTCATTCATATAACCTAATGAACAAATTGATTTTGCATGATTCATCTTTGCTGCTTTCTCATAAAGCTGATAAGCCATATACTCATCTTGAACTCGTCCACGTCCATTCATATACATAAGTGCTAACTGAAATAGGTCTTCTTCAAAAGTTGGTGTTTTATCTTCCTCTAAGGATGATACTACTGACAACAAACAAACATCTGCTCCAATGATTTTACCATCTTCTTCAACATAATAATGTTCTTCTTCAAGGTATGGTGAGTTTGTTAAATCCGGATAAGTCATCACATCATAATTCATCATTAATGCGTACACATTCCTTTCCACCAATTCTTCTGGACAAGTCAGTGTTTTGACTTTCATTAATGCTGTCTCATTCTCTACACCGTGATCATCTACTAAATAAACCCAAGCCATATCATCATAGTTCATGGCAATAAAATCCACTTTCCATCTGTTAAACAATGGCTCATACATCTTCAATCTTTCTAACAATTCATTCATAAGTTCCCCTCCTTTAATGAAAGGGTACATCTTAGTACCCTAATTGATTTTTATTGATGAAACCGTTTCGCTATTTGATTCATCTTCTACATATTCAATTGTAACTGTATCACCAGTTTTTAACAATGGTAATCCATCATTTAATGAAATTGGAGCAATAAAATTTTTCTCTAATCCTTCTAAACGGAAATAATAATGAGAGTTTCCATTGACAACAGCTGACTGAATATGAGCAATCTTTGCAGTGACAGTTTTTGCTTCAAAATCCACTTTGACTTTTCCATTATCACTTAACAATTTATAATATTGTTTTTCTGCCTCTGCAACACTATCTCCTACAGCTACAATTTGATAGTTTTCTACACTTACAAAAGCGTATTGTTTTACAAGTCCAGCACCATCTTTCAATGACATGAAATATGTCGGCTGTCCGCCAGCATTAATTAAAATCGGGAAAGTCGCTGTATATTTTAAATTTTGTACTTTTCCTTCAGCTGAAGACATTGCTGAGAACTCTTCTGCCCCACTAATTGCATAATATTTTGATTCTTTTGTACGCATATTAATCAAAGCAAAACCAACATTAGACGCATCACTTGACACAGAAGTTAAACCAGTATATAAATAAACATCATCATCTAAAGCAACATAATTATAACCATCCGTTGGTTTTAAGACACCCTTTTGTGAGAAAATTGTATTAAAGTATCCATTCGTATATTTCCCCCAATTCTCTAATTGGCTTAATAATAAATCTGAAGGATAAACTCTATCCACCCACGTCGGAACATCCTTAATATCATAATACTGACTGCTGCCATCAATCGCATTCACCATGATAGCTCCAGTAATATCTTTACCACCAAATAAACCAATTTTATAGTTATATACCGGTGCAATCCAATATGGATTTCCATCATCATCAATTTCAAATGATGGTTCTTCAAACATCATTGTTGGGTAATGCAAACGAATATGTCTATTAATATTTCTAAAGAACAAGTCAGAATGAGAATACTTCATGCCTTCTTCTAGACGCACAACTTCTGATTCTTGCGTCACCATATCAACACGAATATATGCTGGCAACCCTTCTCCATGGTTTGTAAACCATTTAATCAAATCACTATATGAAATAGTTGTAACTCTAAATGGCTTATCATTAAAATTAATTTGTCCATACTCATCATCTACCTCAAATTGCGATACATAATCTACGATTTCTCCCATCTTACGATCACCTAATCTCTGTGCACTATCCTTATCTACAACAGGAATTGATTGATAATTCACTTTTTCATTATCTTTATAAAAATCAGCATTTTTATCAACATTCAATTGCTTTTGATAACGAGAAGCATGAAAAATAGGTGAACTTATTAACTGTCCAATAAATACATAAGCAATAAAAATCACTGCAACTCCTAAGATATATTTATTGATTTTATCAAAAGAAGCATTAAATAAACTTCTTAATCCAATAAATATAATTAAACAAAAACTAAAGAAAAAGACGAAGTCTGGTGATCTTAAATTAATAGGCAAAAGTGTAAAATACTCTGCACCCAAAAAGAAGATAAGTGTTATAACCAGTGCTTTTATTGTTCCATTTTTCTTCGGTGTTTTCGATCGGAAGAACTCACCATTGTTACCTTCAACAACTCTCCCAAAAAACTTTTCAAAAATTTTATCCATTGATTTTCTCCTTTAATTTCCCAACTAATACTTCTAATTCATCTAGCGAACTTAAGGTTGCACCACTCGCATACATATGTCCACCACCATGAAATTCATTTGCGATTTCATTCACTGCTATCCCTCGACTGCGAATACTCACACGATAATTGTGATCAATATCATTTTGCGTAACTGCTAACCACACTTGAAATTCTTCTATATTGGCAAGAGTATTCACATAGTTAGAACCTTGTTCTCTCGATATATCTAACTGAATAAGATCTTCAGTACTTAAATAATACCAAGCCACTCCACTATCTTCTTGATAATGATTATAAATAAATTTTGTGACTTCTAAGTCAGATTTCTTTCTCATATAGAGTTTTTGATAAAGCTGTTCAATATTGATACCGGCATCTAATAAATAAGATGCTGCCTCAAAAGTCTTTGAAGATGTAGAACTATACATAAAACGATTACTATCTCCAATAATCCCTAAATACAAAGCATTTGCTGCATCAATAGGTATTTCTATACAAGCTTCCTTAAATAATAGAGTAACAATTTCACTGCATGAAGATGCACTTTCCACTTCTATATTTATATCACCATATGTATCAACAACAATATGATGATCTATCTTTAAGACTTTATCACATAAAGATGTATCCCCATCAATACGCTCTCTATTTGCTGTATCTAAAACAATACCAAGCGTTCTACCATTAATAATTTCTCCTATTTCAAAATTAGGATATAAATGCATCAAATCACTATCCATATTCCCATATAATACAATATTTTTTTGTGGGAATATTGACTTCAATGTCCAATACATCCCTAACTGTGACCCAAATGCATCTAAATCCGGATTCACATGTCTATATAATACAATCTGATCATACTCTTCTATATTTAATATTTTATCCATTCCTATCACCTTACTCAATATAATACCATAGAATGTCTACAATATGAACTTAAAGAAGAAAAAAGAACTCTTTTGAGTTCTTATAAACCAAGCAACCTTACAGTATCCCTAGCAATCATCACTTCTTCATTTGTTGGAATAACCATAACTTTGATTTGTGAATATTGGTGAGAAATAACTCTATTCTCTGGTCCTCTTATAGCATTCAATTCTTCATCCAAGAAAACACCAAATGCCTTAGACACATCATCAATAATAATACGTCTTAAATAAGCTGCATTTTCACCAACACCTGCTGTAAAAGCAATCGCATCACAGCCACCTAATTCAGCATAATAAGCTCCAATATATTTAGAAACAATTCGTGCATATAACAATCCAGTTAATAAAGCTCGTTCATCTCCTTCTTTAAACAATGCATTTTCAATATCTCTAGAATCTGAAGATATACCTGAGATACCCAACATTCCAGATTTCTTATTATAAATATCTAAAACTTCATCAGGTGTCTTATTGAGTTTCTTACATAAATAAGGCATAATCGATGGATCGACATCACCACAACGCGTTCCCATCATCACCCCAGCAAGTGGCGTAAATCCCATAGATGTATCAATACACTTTCCATCTAAAACCGCTGAAATACTAGCACCATTGCCCAAGTGACAAACAATAACTCTAGAACCTTTTGGTTTACCAAGCATTTCAATTACTTGTTCTGAAACATATTTATGACTTGTTCCATGAGCTCCATACTTTCTCACTTTTAAATCAGTATAATATTCTAATGGCAAAGCATATAAAAATCTTTCTTTATCCAATGTCTGATGAAAAGCTGTATCAAACGTAAAAACATGTTTAACCCCTGGCAGAGCATCTTTGAAAGCACGATATCCAACCAAATGTGCTGGATTATGTAAAGGTGCTAATTCACAAAGTTCCTCCACTTTGTTTACAACGTCCTCATCAACAACTGCACTATCATTAAAATATTCTCCACCATGAACAATACGATGTCCAACCGCATTAATTTCACTCAGTTTTTGAACAACACCTTCTTCAACAAGTGCATTCAATAACATATCTACAGCAACTTGATGATCAGGAATAGAACATGTGTTTGTCTTTTTCTCTCCATTATATTTAATCGTAAAAATTGCATCCTCCATTCCAATTCTTTCAACAATTCCCGAAGTAATCACATCTTCACTTGGCATATTAAATAATTGAAATTTTAAAGATGAACTTCCAGCGTTAACCGCCATAACTTTTGTCATATTTTTCATTCCTCCTACATACATATTCATATTGTACATAAAAAAACAAAATAACTCAACTAGAAATTGTAAGCGATATCAGATTTTCACATATTTTGTCAATATAAAAAGGTAGATATCCTTTATTGTTCATTTTATATCAACTTTTATCATTAAGAAAAAACCCTACTCATAAATTAATTATGACTAGGGTTTTCGTATCTTAATCTCAATGATTATTGTTGTCTACCAGCGATTTGATTTTGTCCCATTTGAACTAATCTCTTAGTGATTTCACCACCAACAGATCCGTTAGCACGAGAAGTTGCATCAGGTCCAAGGTTAACACCAAATTCATTTGCGATTTCGTATTTCATTTGATCGATTGCATTTTGAGCACCAGGAACTACTAATTTATTTTTGCTTGAGTTTGTATTCATAACTTTCACCTCCTGACACAATTAGTTTGTGTCAGATATGAAATCTTATTCAAAAAAATTAAAATAAATTTTCAACATTTTTATAATCATCATTTATAACAATAAAAGTTGTTTGTTCAATACAATCCTGAACCATTTTATCAAAGTCCCAATTTTCTTCAAAAGCTCTTGCTTTATAACTTTTTGGCTTTGTCGCTGGTTGTTTAGGTGTGAAAATTGTGCAACAGTCTTCATGGGGACGAATGGAAATATCATAAGTCCCAATTTTATTTGCAAGATCAATAATCTCTAATTTATCCATACATGCAACAGGACGTAGCACTGGCATAGAAATGACTTCATTAATAACAGACATACTTTCTAAAGTTTGTGAAGCGACTTGCCCAATACTTTCACCATTTACAATTGCTAAACAGTTATTTTTTTGAGCAACTCCCTGAGCAATACGATACATCATTCTACGCATAACTGTCATCGCATAACTTTCTTCACAATGCTCATAAACAGCTAATTGCAACTCTGTAAATGGCACAATATGTACAGTGATTTTTCCATGTGTATAATGTCTTAAAACATCAACCAAATCCAAAACTTTTTCTCTAGCCAAATCACTTGTATATGGCGGTGATGCATAATGTATACATTCTATATCAACACCACGTTTTAAAGTTAAATAACCAGCTACAGGTGAGTCAATTCCTCCAGATAACATTAATAATGCTTTACCACCAATCCCAACTGGATATCCACCTGCACCCAAAATCACATTATCCATCACATAAGTAAATTCCTTTCTCAATTCTACTTTCACAAGAATATCTGGATGATGAACATCGACTTTTAATTCTTTTGAAGTATGATGGAATACATATCCAGCAATAGCTGTATTAATATCATGCGACTGCATAGGAAATTCCTTATCATTTCTTTTTGTATCAATTTTAAAAGTCCTTCCAGGATTATTTTCAATAACATGCAAGCATGCTTCTTTTATACTTTCTAAATCACTTTTAACTTGATAGCACAACGAAAAAGAATGAATTCCAAAGACTGTTTTTAATCGTTGGCAAACAGCCTTTGCATCCTCTCCATTTAATAGTATATACATACGATCAAAAGATAATTCATATTTTAAATTTTGAAATGAATTTAAGATTTCTTTTGTATTTTGACATAATTTACGAATAAACAATTTACGATTTTTTCCTTTTGTAGTCAGTTCTCCAAAACGGACTAAAATATGATTACATTCCATCTATTTACCTCTGCTTCTTAATTGTCTTTAACGTTGAAGAAAGATGATATAAAAATTCATCAATTTCTTCTTGCTTTGTATGGTGTGAAAAACTTATACGTATAGCACTTTGAGCAATTTCAATAGGAACACCCATAGCCCCTAACGTTCTTGAAACATCATTCTTATGTGAAGAACATGTACTTTTTGTAGAAACATAACACTCATGTGCCTCTAATGCATGGAGAATCACTTCAGGCTTATATCCAACACAAGAAAAATTCAAAATATATGGAGAACTTTCTTCCACTGGTGTATTGATTACAATATCAGGTTCTTGCATTAATATATTCCTTACATATCTGTTCAATGATTTGACATATTGATATTTATTTTCTTGATTTTCTAATGCTAAACGCAATGTTTTTGCAAACATAATATGTGTAGCTGTATTAGAGGTTCCACCACGTAACCCTGATTCTTGCTGACCACCACAAATCAATGGAACTAAAGAGGTTGACTCTTTCTTGAAAAGAACTCCACTTCCTTTTAAACCATAAATTTTATGAGCTGAAAAACTGGCCATATCTACAATAGATAAATCAACAGGTATTTTCCCTAATGCTTGAACCATATCAACATGAAACTTTGTTTTCTTATTTTTTTGAGATATGATTTCTTTAACTTCATGAATAGGATTGATAATACCAACCTCATTATTGACATACATTAATGACACTAAAATTGTATCATCACGAATTTTATCACTTAACTCATCTAAATTCAAACGTCCGTTTTGATCCACAGAAATAAAATCCACCTGAAATCCAAAAACATCTCTTAACTGAATACAAGTATTATAAACACTTGAATGTTCAATTGCACTGGTAATAATATGTTTTCCTCTGTTTTGATATTGAAAAGCACATCCCTTAATCGCAACATTGTTAGATTCACTTGCTCCACTTGTAAAAAAAATCTCTGCTGGTTTCACCTCCAGCATATTAGCAATCAAACTTCGTGACTTTTCCATCAATGAACTTGTTTGTAACCCCAATGAATATAATGAATCAGCATTTGCAAAATAATCATTTAATAATGATTGATACATTTGATTAACCTCTTTATCCAATGGTGTTGTTGATACATAATCTAAATAAATCATATATTCCCTCCATATCTCAATATATGTATATATATCATGTTCAATTCTTTTTTTCCAGCAAAAAAGTCCTTAAACGGACTTTTCAGAAGATTTTTTTATCAATTCCTCATAGGAACCTGGCTGAATTTTCTCAATAATATCAACAGCTGTTGATAAAGCTTTTGTGTATTCACCATTTCTAAACAAGACTTCTGCCTTTGTTAATTCAGTATTAACTTCTAAAAAAGTTGAACGATAACGATTCCCAAAGACAATAGCTTCTTCAACCATTTCTGCTGTAACAATCAAGTTATGTACATTATCATATAATTTATAAATAACATCTCTTGCACCATCAACACGTTTTGATAATTCAGATAATTCTACAGGTCTATTTTGGCGATAAGCCTGAATTTGTGCAGCCTTATCATAAGAATCCTGAATATAATCTTTGTAAGATTCATTAATCATAGGTAAATGTTTATTTTTAATTTCAGATTTAATTTCCAATAAAACTATATTAATATTTTCAAGTTCATCAACTGCACGCTGTTCTTGTAAATAGAGATGATCTCTTAGCACAAAAAAATCATTTAAATAATTTTGATGAACAGCGGCATTGTCTTTCATAGTTTCAACCTTCACTATCATTTGAGAATAAGAAAAATTTCCTTTAACCATTTCCGCTTCTAAATCATATGACTCTCTTAAAAGAGCATCAAATTCTTGAAATTTCTCATCAATAACAATATCCAAATCATCTATAACATATAAACTTCTCATACGATTATAATCAATCAATACTTGTTTATATTGATCATAAATTTCTGTAATTAATCTATAACTTGCATCCCATTTTTCTTTAAACTCTTCAAAAGAATGCTTTTCAGCTTCTAAATCTTGTATTAATGAATCAATAGCATCAGATAAATTCTGTAAAACCTCACCAATATTATCTAATTCTAATTTTTTAATATGATCAATAGATTCTTCTAAAGTAGATTGAATCATATTCAAACGATTATATGCATCTAATTGATTTAAAGAAAATTCTTCTTCAGTCATTATTTGAATTAATCCCTGAATATGAGCGACCTTCTTAGGCATATATTGGCGAACAACTGCAATATAACTAGGCAAATCTTCTAAACGCTGGTTTACCCAAATCACCTTCGCCTCAATATCTTTGGTAAATTCTTTGGCATCTTCAAATAACTGATTATTCATCATTCCTTCAAGTTTTACAAACGAATCATCAATTTCATTAAATATATCTAAAAGATTTGGAACAAACTCTTCAACTTTAAAACGTATAGATTCAAAATGATCAATCGTTTCACGATACATTTCTTTTACACGAATAATTTCTATTCTTTGAACATTTTCAATTTCAGTAATCTTTTCAATTTTCTCTAATAATTCCTGAGAATCTTTTTCATAAACAACGAGCATTTCATCTAATTGTTTCATTTTCTTTGAAACCTTACGCAATTTTCCATAAAAAAGCTGTTCATCTACTTCATTCACCAATATACCAAGTTCATTTTTTTGATATTCACAAATTCTTTCAAACTCTTGAGCATATTGTTCATAAAGTTCTGAAACTTCTGGCATATTTTTTGAAATACTTTGAACTCTTCCTAAACGATACTGCAAAGGCAATGATTTCACAGCATTCATTTTATTTTCTACTTCAACAATTAATTTTCTATATTTTCTAATCCGCAATCCTCTATACACAAATAAGAAAACAATCAGAACAACAAGACCAATACCAGCGAAAATAAGATTTCTTGTTCCAATTTTTTCAATAATCTCCATAATCTTATCCATATTTCCAAAATCCTTTCTTTTACACTTTTATATTTTATCATAAATTCTTTCGAATTTCATCATTTTATGCTAAGAAAGGATAGAAAAAATGGACACATCGTGCCCATTTCATGATTAACCAAGTCTGTTATAGTATTCAACGATTAATGATTCGTTAATTTCTTGATTTAATTCAGATCTTTCAGGTAATCTAATGAATTTACCTTCCATTTTATCAGCATCAACTTCAACAAATCCAGGTACATGGTTTTGAGAAGCTAAACTTGTTTTAATGATTTCTAAAGATTTAGATTTTTCTTTAACTGCAACAACATCTCCAACTTTAACTTGACAAGATGCAATATCTGTTTTTACACCATTTAATAAGATATGACCATGGTTTACCAATTGTCTTGCTTGTCTTCTTGTTGTTGCAAAACCTAATCTGTAAACAACATTGTCTAATCTTGTTTCAAGTAAACAGAAGAAGTTATAACCAGTAATTCCATCCATTTTACTTGCTCTAAAGAAAGTATTACGGAATTGTTTTTCATTCACTCCATACATATGTCTTACTTTTTGCTTTTCAGCTAATTGTAAACCATATTCTGTAGGTTTCTTTCTTTTTTGTCCATGTTGCCCTGGAGCATATGGTCTTTTTGATAATTCTTTTCCAGTTTCTAATGTAGAAAATCCTAAACGTCTAGATTTTTTCCATTGTGGTCCTGTATAACGTGCCATTGTATTTCCTCCTATTGTTTTATTTTGCTAAAACAATAACATGCATAGATCCGTGAGGTTGTGTCTGTACTAAGTATTTCTCTTTGCAGCCAGATACTCTACATCCATATGTTACAAACGCAATTTCTTACACTCTATGTGCTGCTATCATTTATTGCACTAGGTATTTATATCATAAAACATGCTTTAAGTCAATATAATTCAGAAATTTCTTAGGTTTTCTATATATTCAATAGAAAGTCATCATACATCACTGCATATCCTTCATGGCTACATATTGCAAATATAACCTCTCCATCTTTATAACAGCATAAATCTTCAAATCGACTTCCAAAAACTGGATAAAAAGAAAATAATTTCTTCATAGAATTTGTTATTAATTCAAAATAATCTATTGGAAATGTCAGCACCTCAAAGACTGGTCCCATTGTTGTAGGCGTTACTCTTGTTATTTCTCTTTTAAAAACAACGCCAGTTGGTATAGCTAAAGCTTCTTTATCAAAACCTTCAAACTCACAATACTGGCAACTCTGTTGAACATCTAATGCTTGATTAAGTAATTCATCAAAATATTCCAATGCTTGATTTTCATCATCAAAATGGAATAATCGATCCATTTCTTCTTTATATCCTGCAATATTATTTTTATATTCATCTTTTCTTTTTCGATGCTCGTCCATAATGACATTCAAAAAAGCCTCTTGCATCTGATCAAACTCATTTTTACTCAAATGACCTTCATAATAACGCAAAATAGAAAAAGAGTCACTTTTATCTTTTAATACATTTAATAACTCACTCAATTGCTTTTTCTTTAAATTTTTTTCTATATATCTTTTCGCCATTTTCATCACCAGTCTTATTCTAGCATATGTAAAAACATATCGTCAGTATACTATTGACTTTTTGATAATTTTACACAATTTCAAAATAACTATCCCAAACAAAAAAAGACATCAGCATTAACATCTCTATTTGATTATTTAACAACGACATTGACAAAATGATGAGGCAAATAGAAAGCAACTGATAAAAACAATACGTTTTAAACTTAAACACCAATACCATGCCATATTAGATATAAATTCATATAACTAGTAGCGTATTAGATATTTCCATTGAATTGAAAGTCTTCATTAAACTACTCAATACTGTTATGAATATAATGTAGTGATGCTTTTTTTACTTTCATAATTAATTTTTAACAAAATAAAAACCAGCAACTATTTCTGTCAATCTAAGAATAATCTTTTATTTAATTTGTTAATTTCTTTTACTTTACGCTCAATAAATTGTCTACTCATTTCATCATAAAATATCCAGATCCATTATTCTTCTACATTCGTTTAAAAATATAAAACTTCATCGTAGAATTTACATATTACTCTAAAACGAAGGAAATCATTAATAACTCTTTATATATTGCGTTAGAATAATAACGCTCAAATTTAAGTTTTGCTGAACTTACACTTTTCATTATAGAATCTAGTGGTAAATCATCGATGACATTCATTGTAAAATACCACTTGTTAATAGATTTAATTTCCTTAAGAACTTCCTCTTTGTTAAAATGAGATAAAATTCTTTTAAAGCTAACTTCTAATTTTGATTCATAAGATAGAGTTTCAATATTCAAGCCAATCTTTTCAAGCATATACACGATCATCACCTCTATATGTTTTAGCATAATTAAGGTGTAGAATAAACATTTATTTTGATTGAAAATTCCATTTTATAATCCAAGAACAATAAAAAGATGCTAACATTTTTGTTAACACCTCATTTCATTTATCTAATAACTACATTGACAATCTTATTCTTAACCACAATAACTTTAACGATGTTTTTTCCATCAGTATGTGTTTTAACATTATCTTGTGACAATGCTTCAGTTTTCACAACTTCATCATCTTCATCTTTAGCCACTATAATTTTAGCACGTAATTTGCCATTGACTTGAACAGCCATTTCAACTGTTGCCTGTTCTAACATTTTTTCATCATATGTTGGCCAGCTTTCATAAGCAATTGTGCCATCATTTCCTAATAATGTCCACATTTCTTCACAAATATGTGGAGCAATACAACTTAACATTTTAACTAAATTTTCAGCATATGGGCGATATAACGCTTTTGCTTTATATGCCTCATTGACAAAGATCATCATTTGAGAAATCGCTGTATTAAACCCAAGTGTCTCATAATCATTTGTAACTTTCTTAACTGTTTGATGATAAACAAAGTCTAACGAATGATCATTATCATCTGTTAACTTATTTGACTCAATAATTAGACGATAAACTCGGTCCAACCATTTTCGTGCTCCATCAACACCACTTTCGCTCCATGGCTTACTTGCTTCTAATGGCCCCATAAACATTTCATAAACACGCAATGTATCTGCACCATATGTATTCACAATATCATCAGGGTTTATCACATTTCCTTTAGATTTACTCATTTTTTCACCATTACCACCCAAAATCATACCTTGATGATATAATTTTTGGAAAGGCTCTGGGTGTGATAAATATCCTTTATCATATAAATAACGATTCCACATACGAGAGTATAATAGATGTCCTACTGCATGTTCTGGTCCACCAACATATAAATCAACAGGTAACCAGTGGTCAAGTAACTCTCTATCAGCAATTTCTTTATCGTTGTGTGGATCAATATAACGCATATAGTACCAACTGCTGCCAGCACTTCCTGGCATTGTACTCGTCTCGCGTTTACCTTTTTGACCATTCAATTCCACATTTACCCAACCTGTCGCTTTATCTAATGGAGAAGCACCAGATTTTGAAGGTGAATAATCTTCAAGCGGAGGTAAAATCAGAGGTAACTGATCATCTGATAAAGCCACAGATGTTCCATCTTCAAAATTAATAATTGGAATTGGTTCTCCCCAATATCTCTGACGAGCAAATATCCATTCTCTTAAACGATAATTCACTTTTTTAACACCACAATGATGTTCAGTTAACCAATCTATCATTGTTTGAATAGCATCTTCTTTGTTCATTCCATCTAAGAAATCCGAATTAATATGTAATCCATCCTGTGTCCAAGCTTCTTGAGTAACATCGCCACCTTCTAAAACAGGAATAATTTCAAGACCAAATGTTTTTGCAAATTCATAATCACGATCATCATGTGCTGGAACAGCCATGATTGCACCAGTTCCATAACCAGCCAAAACATAATCTGAAATCCAAATTGGAATTTCTTTTTGATTCACTGGATTGATTGCATAAGCACCAGTGAAAACCCCAGTTTTATCCTTATTTAATTCTGTACGCTCCATTTCTGATTTTGTTGAACATGCCTGCACATAATCTTCAACAGCGCTTTTTTGAGCAGCAGTTGTGATTTTAGCAACCAATTCATGCTCAGGCGCCAATACACAGTAAGTTGCTCCAAATAAAGTGTCACAACGAGTAGTAAAAACTGTAAACCTTTCATCATGTCCAGCAACTTTAAAATCAACATGCGCTCCAATTGATTTCCCAATCCAATTTCGTTGGATTTCCTTTGTTGATTCAGGCCAATCAATTGTTTCTAAGCCATCCAATAACTTCTCAGCATACTTCGGAATATCAATAACCCATTGCTTCATGTTCTTTCTCACAACAGGGTATCCACCACGTTCACTTTTCCCATCAATAATTTCATCATTAGCCAAAACAGTCCCTAATTCTTCACACCAGTTCACAGGAATATCAACATTTCTAGCTAACCCATCATTATAAAGTTGTTTAAAAATCCATTGTGTCCATTTATAGTAATCAGGATCACAAGTTGAAACACATTTCTCCCAATCAAAAGAAAACCCTAACATTTTTAATTGTTTTGTAAATGTTGCAATGTTTTCTAAAGTAAATCCTTCTGGATGATTTCCAGTTTTAATAGCATACTGCTCAGCAGGCAATCCAAATGAATCAAACCCCATCGGATGTAAAACATTATATCCCTGCATTCTTTTCATACGTGACATAATATCAGTTGCAGTGTATCCTTCTGGATGACCAACATGTAAACCTTGACCAGATGGATAGGGAAACATATCTAAAGCATAATATTTTGGCTTAGAAAAATCCCAGACATCTGTATAAAATGTTTTGTTTTCATCCCAATACTTTTGCCACTTCTTTTCTATTTGTTTGTGATCAAACGGCATAATTCATCCTCCTTAAAATATAAAAAGTCCTCCATCTAAGGACGACTTTATCGCGTTACCACCTTAGTTCATATATATTTTCATATACATGCCCTTAACACCTTAACGCAGTGATACGGTAAAAACTACTCCATTCATCTTTACATCTCCAAGGCGAGTTCATTGCGGTTTTTCACTTGCTTCCACCTTACACAAGCTCTCTGCAGAAACCCATACAACTACTATTCCTTTTCATTGATTTTACATATTCAACATTATAACATATGATTTTTGAATTTCAACTCTTTTTAATCTTTTAAAGCAGCAATTGTATTCAATCTAAAAACATAAAGTAATGGTGGTAACTGACTTATGAAAACAAGAATAAAAGAAACACCGTATACTAACAACAGTAATTCATAATCAAAAGACAAAGTCAAATGATTATTCAATAAAACTTCTTGACTCATGGCATTAACAAGCGATAACAACTGATAATATACTCCAGCACATATGATTTGAGCACTTAAAACAATTTCCAAAGATTCAAATAATACAATCTTCAATAAATGCCAACGCCTCGCACCAAAACAAATCAGAATCGCAAAATCCTTTTTCTTTTGAACAACATTTAAAAACATGACTTCCCCAATTAAAAAAAGTGATGACAATATAGCCAGACCAGAAAATATCATTAAAACAACTCTCACCTGCTGCATAGATTGTGAAATATTTTGAGTTGTTGTGGCTCCTACTTCTAAAAACTTATACTCCGGATATTGCTTTTTCAATTCTTTAATGATTTCACTACGCTGATAATCTTTATGAATGTAAATCATTCCCAAATCACTTTTTACATTCTTTTCATCAAATTGATAAACATCTTTCAAGAGATAAATATATGCATTTTCTCTTTGATAAAGAGTATCTAGTGCCGTCGTCTGATTGGTAATGCCAACAACCTGATAAGCAATTGATTTCACTTCATTTTGATATTGATACCAAGCATAAACTTTCTTATTAAGCAATGTTGATAAATTTTCATCCTTACATAAATGTTGAGCAGTAGAAAGAGAAACGATGATTTCATGGTCCTCTTGAGGATATTGCCCCATATCAAGTTGTATGTCCTGATATGGCGAAGCATCATCACCAATAAAAAGAACCTGAGAATCTTGATATCTTTCACCCACAAAACCAATTCCTAAAAATTCATACTCCTGAAGATACAATTGTGTCCTTGTAATAGATGGTTGAGACTGTAATTCTTTCACAAAATTAAGTGTTAATGATTGATGATTATGTGCTTGAAAACTAATACACGAAGAAGGAATTAAAGAATAAATATAATTCTGAATCTGAGTTTCCAATCCTCTACTCATTGTGAGTGTCATCACAATACATAAGAAAGATATCGTTAATCCAAATATCAATTGTAAAGAACGTCCTTTGTGAGATTTTAATGACATCCATGAAAGTTGTAAAAGTGGAAAGATTTTTCGATGATGTGATATTGTTTTACTTTGAGTAAGTTGTGAAGCATGGAAACATTGATGCCTTTCAATCTTCCCATCATACATTGTATACATCTCATCACAATACCTTTCAACCAACTTTAAATCATGTGAAACAATAATAACCAATCTCTGTTTTGACTCTTCCCTAAGCAGATTCATGACTTCATCCGCATGACCTGGATCAAGCGATCCTGTTGGTTCATCACACAATAAAATATCATTTTGCTGATAATATGCACGCAGGTAGGCAATTCTTTGCCTTTGACCCAAAGAAAGTGATGACATCTTTAAATTCTGAAAATCATCAATATCTAAATTTTTTTCTCCACCACCATTTCGGAAAAATTGTGACATCGTTATATTTTGATGAACAGAAAGCCACATAATCAAATGAAATTGCTGAAAAATAAAACCAACATGCTTTTGAGAATAATGTGATAAACGTTTTTTAACACTTCTTCCTTGCCATTTGATATCTCCCTGAAAATCTTGATCTATCCCTCCAATGATGTGCAGCAAAGTACTCTTCCCACATCCTGATGGACCAACAATCGCAATCATGCCTGTCTTAGGTAAGTCAAGCGAAACATCATCAAGCACTTTTTGATAATGATAACGTTTGGTTATATGAATGATTTGCAACATACTTACTCCTCCCTCAAAACATCAATCATATCAGTTTTCATCATCTTTTTCATAGGTACTAGTATTCCTAATATACACATGAAAAAATAAGCTAAAAAAACAATTCCATACAGATCCCATTGACAAAATATGATTCTATGTAACTTCAGTTTAAAATGAATATATTGCGATATGTGATAAACTTGGTTGATATAGTAATAAACAAGCAAAGACAACAAACATCCACCCATCGAAATCACTCCACCTACACACATCGCTTCTCCTATAGATAAAAAGAATAACTGGCGTTTCTTTAATCCAAGCGATAATAAATAAGCAATATCATGCTGACGTTCTATATAGATTGTTGATTCAACAATCATAATTAACAATAAAGAGATAACAAAACTAATACCAATAAAAGCATATGCAATCATTCGAGCAAGTTTTAATAGAGTCTGATAATTTTCAACTCTTTCTAAAACATCACTATAAACAAAATAAGATTGATTAAACCGATTATAAAGATAACGATTTTTACCACTTTGAGCTTCAATTAATAAAGCATATTCATTTTTTAGCATATTCATTTTTTCCTTTACCATAGGTGAACAATATAATTCATCCTGACTAAAAAAAGAATTTTCTAATATGCCAACAATTTGAATATCTTGCTGAAAGTTTTGATATTCCCAATGTAGATTCTTATTTTCAGATAGATTATGAAATAAGTTTTCACTCACAACAACCTCATTATCAGCCTTAGGCAATCTTCCACTTTTTAAAAGAATATGAGATGTTTGATGAGGAAGAAAAGAAATGAGACAATTGACTTCTTTTTGTTGAGAAGAAATATTTAATCGTTCTAAATGATAATCATATGTTACATCTTTTACTTCTTGATAACTTACCAACTCTGTAAAAACCTCACCAGATTTCTTTTCAATCGTCATCATATTGATACAAACTGATGCTTTCTCACTTTCTTCAATAGCATCAAACACCCCATTCATAGCTGTCACAATAATAAAAAAGGCCACAATAACAATCCATTGGAATAAAAAAAGAAACAAAAGCTTGTTTCTTTGATACATAAATTGACGGATTGGATAAAACCATAACGAATACAAATGATGTTTTTTCTCCTTACATAAAGTCATCTTATTTTTAATAACTTTTCGATTTAATATGCCTTTCTTAAGAGTCATAACACAATCACAATAATCTTTAAGTAAAATGGGATCATGGGAAACAATAATAACGAGGGCTTCTTGTGATATTGTTTGTAAAAGCTTCATAACATCTTGGGCCTGTACAGCATGCAATGCCCCTGTTGGCTCATCACATAGAATAATTGATGAATCTTTTAACAGCGCTTTTGCAATAGAAACTCTTTTGAGTTGCCCACCAGAAAGCTGTGATGGATATTGATCCATTAAATCTTGAATGCCTAACCGAGTAATAATTTTTTTCAACTGTTGAGAAGAATAGGATAGTTCACTCACTTGACATGATAAAACAATATTTTCTTTAACTGTCAAAGAAGGAATATAATCTTTGTTTTGCATCATATAAGAAACATGTTGACGAATGAACTCTTCACGATTATCGATGATTTGATGATTAAATAATATCTCACCTTCAAAATTCTCATCTAACATACCTATAATATATAATAACGTACTCTTCCCACACCCGCTGCTTCCTTGAATACCAATCAGACCAGTATCTGGCAACCTTATTGAGATGTCGTCTAAAATGAGATTATCATAAAAACTTTTAGAAATATGTTTTAATTCTAACATCATATCCTCCTTTGTGTTATAATCACATTTGGTGATTATAATGAATACTTTCCCTTACTCATTTGATAACAAGCGTTATCATACATATAACTATTTTTTAAAAAATAAATACAAACAAAAAATTGCAAAAGTTTCCTTAAATGCGGGTTTTACTTGCCCAAACAGAGATGGAACACATGGCTTTGGTGGCTGCATATTTTGTTCTGACAGTGGATCTGGTGATTTTGCTGGTGATGTCCATGATTCTCTACAAAAACAATTCGAAGACGTCTCTGCTATGATGCGTCACAAATGGCCTGATTGTCAATTTATCGCTTATTTTCAAGCCAACAGCAACACCTACGCACCTGTCAAACACCTTAAAGCAACATTTGAACCTTTTCTTCAGCAGAAAGATGTTGTTGGTTTAGCAATTGCTACACGTCCTGACTGTTTAAATGAAGATGTCTGTGATTATCTTTATGAGTTATCTCAAAAATGTGATCTTTATATTGAACTGGGTTTACAAACAATTCATAATCAGACAGGACAATTTATTCATCGCGGGCATGACTATCAAACCTTTTTAGATGGATTGTCTCGTTTACGCAGCAGAAAAATTGATGTTTGTGTGCATATTATCAATGGTCTTCCTTATGAAACCAAAGAAATGATGTTAGAAACTGCCAAAGCAGTAGGACAATTAGATATTCAAGGTATTAAAATTCATAATCTTTTTATCCTCAAAAACACAATTCTTCATCATATATATGAAAACAAACCATTCCCTCTGCTCTCAAGAGATGAATATATATCCTTAGTCGTAGAACAACTTGCTAATATTCCTGAACATATTGTTGTAGAACGATTAACTGGCGATGCGCCTATACAAGACTTGGTGGAACCACTTTGGTCAATAAAAAAAGTAACAATATTAAATGATATTGATAAACTCATGAAAGAAAAAAATATATTTCAAGGGAGTTATCTGAATAAAGAAAACATTGAAAATACTGATACTTCTCTTTGTTGCATAAGAAAAGACCCTTAATGAGGGTCTTTTTATTGTTTATTCTGTTTCAATCAATCCATATCCACCATCATGGCGTTTATAAGCAACACTAATTAAATTTGTTTCAGTGTCTCTATAAACAAAGAATGAATGACCAATTAATTCCATTTGCATAATAGCCTCTTCCATATCCATAGGTTTTGGACTAATTGTTTTTGTTTTCACAACAATATCTTCTTCTTGCTCTTCTAAAGGTACAATAGAAGCAATGTTGAATGCGAGTTTATTATCTTTAGATTTTCTGCTCAATCTTGTTTTGTACTTTCTAATTTGTCCTTCTAATTTGTCAATAACTAAATCAATGGCATTGTAAAGATCTTGATCAACAACTTCAGCTCTTAATAATACATATTCAGTTGGAATTGTGACTTCGATTTTTTGACCTAAAGGATAAGTTCTAATTAAGACTTTTGCTTCAACATTGTCACTCATGATAAAATATTTATCTAACATGTTTAACTTTTTGTTGATTTTAGATTCAATTCCTTCAGTCAATTCAATGTTTTTTCCTCTTACAATGATTTTCATAAATATTCCTCCTTTGATACTTATATTATACATTAATTTTGGGTAAATTACACTCCTATTATGTAAAAAAGTCAAAAAGCTCCGACTGGAGCTTATAAATATTTTTTTAAATCTTCAACTTTATCTAAATTCTCCCAAGGTAAGTTTAAATCACCTCTTCCAAAGTGTCCATAAACAGCCGTATGAGAATAAATCGGCCTTAGCAATTGAAGTGTTTCAATAATCCCTTGTGGTGTTAAATTAAATTCAGATTGAATCGCTTTCAAAATACAATCTTTGGAAATCTTTTCAGTTCCATATGTTTCAACAAATACACTGGTTGGTTCTTGAACACCAATAGCATAAGACAATTGAATTTCAACCTTATCACATAATCCTGCAGCAACAATATTTTTAGCCATATATCTTGCCATATATGCTGCACTTCTATCCACTTTAGATGGATCCTTTCCAGAAAATGCTCCTCCACCATGACGAGCAGAACCTCCATATGTATCAACAATAATCTTTCTTCCTGTTAACCCAGTATCACCATGAGGACCTCCAATAACAAAGCGTCCTGTAGGATTGATATAAACTTTATAATCAGTGTTCATATCATACTTTTTGACAACTTCTTTCATAATTACATTTTGAATATAATCTTTAAACTCATCTTCATTAAAGTCATCATCATGTTGAATAGACATCAAGATTGTATCAATATGAGGTTGCATTGGATCAGTATAATCAACAGTTACCTGAGATTTCATATCAGGGCGAGCCCATTTGAATTCACCAGCATGTCTTTTTTCTGTTGCATAACGAACCAAATGATGAGCAATAGAAACAGGCAAAGGCATATATCCTTCTGTTTCATTACAAGCATAACCAAACATAATTCCTTGGTCTCCTGCACCACCAACTTCGACATTTGTTCCTAAAGCAATATCACTTGATTGACTATCCATCACAACTTCAACACGACAGTTATCACAATCAATCCCTAAATCAGCACTTGTATAACCAATTTTTCTTAAAACCCCTCTGGCAATCTCTTCATAATTGACTTTAGCATTCGTCGTAATTTCTCCACCAATAACTAATAAATCAGTTGTTGTGAAGCATTCACAAGCCACCCTTGAATAAGGATCTTCCTTTAAACATGCATCCAAGATTGCATCACTAATCTGATCGCAAACTTTGTCTGGATGTCCTTCTGAAACTGATTCAGATGTAAATAATATTTTTTCCATTCTTTTCTTTCCTCCCGCATTCAATAAAAAAAGCTTTCAAGAGGAAAGCTTTAAGGCTTCCTCTTATTGTTCAAGTAAACTTGCTAGGTCAGGCACCTTCTTTATTAAGGGTTGCCACCACTTCGTCGATCCTCATCTCGTGGTTCTGAATAAGAGCTTCTATTATTGATAAAATTTTGTTAATTCATCATGATCCAAGGATGTCATGGCTTCTATAAGTTCCATATCCAATCCCAAATCATATAGTATTGCAGCTATTTTTAACTGCTCCTGCTTTCTTGTATTCATAACATCACCTCTTATAGTTTATCCCTAAAAAGGAGACATTATTCTACAAATCAAGACTTTTTACATTATATGCGAACACTCTCTATAAATCAAGAGATATTTTCACACAATAAGATTATAACACATATTTTTGACTATTTTTCTCAAATTCGTCTCAATTTTATTTTTCTTTTAACAAATCCCTAATTTCAATGAGTAATTCCTCAGTTGTTGGTCCTTTTTCTTCCCTCATATCTTCCTTCTCTTCTTTTTGTCGCAATGAAGATATCTTCACTATGCACTTTAACATCAAAAAAATAACAAGGGCTATAATTAAAAAATCAATAACATTTTGTAGAAAACTTCCATACATTAAAGAAATTCCCTGACTTCCATCAACTGGTTCCTTCAAAACAATAGACAGTCTAGAAAAATCAGTTGCTCCAGTCATCAGAGTCACAACTGGCATAATGATATCATTGACAAGTGATGAAACAATCTTGCCAAAAGCACTCCCAATAATGACACCAACTGCCATATCAATCACATTTCCCTTGACTGCAAACTCTTTAAATTCGCTTATCAATTTTTTCATTAAATCGCTTGTACCTCTAGAACACCAGGAACTTCTTCAATTAAGATTTGTTCAACACCATCTTTAAGAGTGGCATCAAGCATTGTACATCCAGCACAGGCCCCATGCATCTGGACATAAACAATTCCTTCTTCAAATTTTATAAATTCAATATCTCCACCATCTCTTTGTAAATATGGTCTTAATTTATGGATAACTTTTTTAATTTCTTCTTCTTGATTCATGGATACTCCTCCTTCACGTCTACATATTATACCATAAATTTCAAAATATAAAAGTCACATGACTATCTTTTGACTTTATTGTAAAAGTGAATTGTGATATAATCACCTTGATTGGAGGGCTAGAAATGGAACATCGCGTTAAAGTCGGTGACATTATTGATGTAACCATTACTGGAATTCAACCTTATGGTGCTTTTGCATCTTTACCTGATCATTCATCAGGCTTGATTCATATTTCAGAAATTTCTGATAAGTTTGTCAGAAGCGTAGAAAGTTTTGTCCATGTGGGAGAAAGCATTCGCGTAAAAGTTATTGATATTGATGAAAGAACTCATCAAGCTAAACTTTCTTTAAAAGCAATGCATTCAGCCAAAAGAAAGTATAAAAGAGCTTATAAGAGTCAAAGAGAAAAGATTCAAGAAACACCTTTAGGATTTAATCCATTAAAAGAGAAATTGCCTGAATGGATAACCATAGGCATAACACAGGAGGAAGAATTATGATTAAAGTTGATTTATCAAAAGCAAAATTAGCTGAAAATATGGATGCATATAAAGAACAAGTTGCTTCTATTCATGATATGATCCATAACAAAACTGGTAAGGGTAATGATTTTTTAGGTTGGGTTGATTTACCTGTTAATTATGACAAAGCAGAAGTTGAAGCAATGAAAGTAAAGGCAGCAGAACTTAGAAAAGAAGTAGATGTTTTATTGGTTTGCGGGATTGGTGGATCTTATTTAGGAGCACGAGCTGCTATTGAAGCATTAAACGGATTATTTCCTACAAATGATGTTCAAATTATTTATGTGGGTAACACATTTTCTTCTAACTATTTAGCTCAAGTCAAAGACTATGTAAAAGATAAAGAATTTGCTATTAATGTAATATCTAAATCTGGAACAACAACAGAAACATCTATTGCATTTAGAATCTTTAAAGATTTACTAGAAACAACAAAAGGTAAAGACGTTGCTCAAAGAAGAATTGTCGCAACAACTGATAAAGAAAAAGGTGCATTAAAAACATTAGCAAATAATGAAGGATATACAACATTCGTTGTGCCTGATGATGTGGGTGGACGTTATTCTGTTTTAACAGCAGTTGGTTTATTCCCTATCGCAATGGCTGGAATTGATATTGATGCCATGATGAAAGGTGCAGCTGATGCTAGAGAAAAATACAATACTCCTGATTTATCAGCAAATGATGCTTATCAATATGCAGTTGCAAGACAAGTTTTATCAAAACAAGGATACCCAGCTGAAATGTTTGTCACTTATGAATTACAATTGGCTATGGTTGCTGAATGGTGGAAACAATTATTTGGAGAATCAGAAGGTAAAGAAGGTAAAGGAATTTTACCAACAAGTGCAACATTCTCAACTGATTTACACTCACTTGGTCAATTCATTCAAGAAGGAACAAAAGTTTTATACGAAACAATCTTTAAGATTGAAAAACCAGTTGCTGATTTAGAAATTCCAAGTGATGAAGGAAATTTAGATAACTTAAATTACTTGGCTGGAAAAACAGTTGATTATGTAAACAAAAAAGCATGTGAAGGAACTATTGATGCTCATGTGAATACTGGAGATGTTCCAAATATTCAAATTACTTTAGATGAATTAACTCCATATTCATTTGGTTATATGGTTTATTTCTTTGAAAAAGCATGTGCAATGTCAGTTTATTTATTAGATGTTAATCCATTTAATCAGCCTGGTGTTGAAGTTTATAAGAAAAACATGTTTAAATTATTAGGAAAACCTGGTGCTTAAGAAGTGGGAAACCACTTCTTTTATTTTTGTGAATTTTGTCTTGACTTGAAAATATGTCCTATGGTATTATTAGTAGGCACTAAGAAAACTGGAGGTTTAGCTCAGTTGGGAGAGCATCTGCCTTACAAGCAGAGGGTCAGCGGT
>OATT01000186.1_pt1 | contig 69435 bp, 60 predicted proteins | sample 1476071 | NCBI WGS metagenome assembly OATT01 (sample SAMEA2579989, study PRJEB22360) | human gut metagenome | biome: human gut; feature: human-associated habitat; material: faeces | place: Denmark | collected 2008/2010 | reverse complement strand
ATTACAGAATCCGGTTTACTGTATCGCTGATGAAGACGCATGGGAATACTTCACGGAACATCATTCAGATGTTTGCTTTGAGAAAACCGATTGTTCCGATAAATACGGTCTGCTGGCATACAATAAGCGTGATTACCGAAAGAAAAGTGCCCCAAGACAGGATATGGATAAATGGATTGTCGCAATCGGTAAGCACAAGGGGCGTATTTCCGGTAAAAAATGGGTAACAATTCAAAATATCTTGAAAGACAATATCCCCACTGGGAAGAAGCCTGCTATCATGCACAATGACTATTCCTTACTGTCCGGCTTAATCTTCTGTGATAAATGCAAGAGCCGGATGTTCGCAAAGCAGCGGAGCGGCAAAGGCGGCAACCGTGAACTTTACGATTATATTTGTAACAACAAACTGCGTGGCGGCTTAGATTTATGCGATTGCCAAAATCTCAACGGTCAGCAGGCAGACGATATTGTTTGTGAATATCTCATGCAGTACACGGACGAGAACTCCGGTATCTACAAGCTGCTGGAAAAGCTGAAACGTGATTTACAAGGACAGACACAAAAAAGCCCCGTAGCGGTCATTGATGATAAAATCAAAAAATGCAATAGTGAGATTGACAATCTTATCAACACGCTATCACACGGGAATTTAGGAGCTGCGTTCATTGAACGAGTAAATTCCAGAATCACGGAGCTGGACAAAGAGCTTGCCTCTATGAAAGAAGAAAAAGCCCGTCTGCAAAAGGATGTCAATATCATAGCGGACAGGGAAATCCAAGTTGATATGCTGTCCACGGCGTTATCCAGCTTCAAAGACAATTTCCATACGCTGACGATTGAAGAAAAGCGTACTTTAATTAAGCTGATGGTTAAGAAAATTGTCTGGGATGGCAAAGACCTCCATATTTTTATCGACGGCGAGTAGGGAACTGTCAGCCATCTACTCGTCGTATGGAGCAAAGTTGCCGTTTGGATGGTGGCGCATTCCCTACGTTGATTGCAATTATTACTATGTTCTTTGTAGGGAGTGCTGGCATCTTTTCATCAGTTTTATCTGCCCTCTTTTTGACTGGTCTTATTTTACTTGGCATCATTATGACATTTGTGGTTACAAAGTGTTTATCTAAAACTTTATTAAAAGGTGTTCCTTCTTCCTTTACTTTAGAATTACCACCTTATCGTAAACCCCAGATTGGAAAAATTATTATTCGTTCACTTTTTGATCGTACATTATTTGTTTTAGGAAGAGCTGTATGTGTTGCTATCCCAGCTGGTCTTATCATCTGGTTGATGGCTAACATTATGATTGGTGACATGAGTTTACTCAATCACTGTGCTCAATTTCTTGATCCTTTTGCAAAATTATTAGGATTAGATGGTGTTATCTTAATTGCATTTATTCTCGGTTTACCTGCCAATGAAATTGTCGTTCCTATTATCATCATGGCCTATCTTGCTCAAGGAACTATTCTTGATATGAGCAATCTTGTTGAACTAAAGGCTTTACTTGTTCAAAATGGTTGGACATGGATAACTGCAATTAGCACAATGTTATTTTCATTAATGCATTGGCCTTGCTCAACAACCTTAATGACAATCAAAAAAGAAACTGGTAGTTGGAAATGGTCTATCGTTTCTTTCGTTGTGCCAACTCTCATTGGTTTACTTGTTTGTTTCCTTTTTGCTCAAACTGCATATTTCTTTGTATAATCAAAAATCCAGAAACTCAAAAACTTATATGCATATAAGATATACTATGCCTTTCTTGTAATTTATAGCGATTATTCATATGAAAAATATAAATTTCTTTTCTATAATTCAAACAATTGAAACACTCAATGATTGAATCATATTATTTCATCTTTTTAAAATAAATTCATATGATAATTATGTGACTTGTTTGTTCTCTCATAGTTTTAGTATATTGCATTGAAATTCTAAATTTAGTGAAAAAATAAATTATTTTCAAATAAAAAAGGAAAAATGACCCTTCAAACTTGTAGTGATCTGTACCCTCATTACTGGACAAACCAGCAAGGAGGGTTTTTATATGACTAAGAAAAATTATATTTCTGATTTTAAAAATAATATGCTTTTTGATGATCCTGACTGTCTCTATCTGCTTACATACTCATTGAAAACATTATTCATGTCAACTGTTCCAAGATCACTGTCAGCAATCCTGATTTGAATCCTCATTCTCTTGATGATAAAGATATGATTCTAGACATCAAAGTGAGAACTGATGAAAATGGAGACATTAATATCGAAATGCAGAATTCTCATTTCAGTCAGTATCTCTATCAAAGATTTCAGGTTTATGGTGCCCAGATATGGCATATCGGCGCAATTTTAATCGCAAAGTGAGACTTTCAGAGAATAGAGATATGTATGAAAAGAGACATCATGAAGGAATTGAAGAAGAACGTCAGGAAAATTTATATCATAATGTTCTTAAGTTTTTTCAGTGTTCATTCCCACAGGAAGAAAGCTCATTTTTAGAAGGACTCAGTTATGAGGTCTATGAAAAAATACTGGATATGTTATTTAGCGGTCAATCGCTGGAAGATATGAAAAAATAATTGAAAATGAATCAAGAGAGTAAAGATGTATTGATTTTCTTAAAAGTATATGAATAATCATACACTTTTTAGGTTTTTATTATAATTGTTGTCATATATCTACATATATGACATTTCTGTAATTATGCTCCAATGATTAACTTTTATAAACTTCTTTCCATCCTACTTTACCATGTATTTTTGTATACTCAGAAGTTTTTGAAATAAATGAGAATATATAAAGGAACATATTCTTCTCTTATCACATAATAACTGCAACATTTAAGAATTGATTATTATTTTTACCTTTAAAGCTTCTTAATTCATTCCTAAATATGTCTATTTTCTATACATAATCAATATTTATCTATGAAGAAATATGTCGTATTCACTATAATTCACTCTTAATAACACTTTTTCTATAGATATGTCAAGTCTTGTAAATCAATTTCTTTTATGACAAGATAATAATAAGCAAACAAAAAGGAGGAGAAACACAATGGCAAAACAAAAAAAGATTCATAAAAGTACAATTATAAAACTACAAGCTGGGCAAGAAAAAGCATTTGATAAAATATATGAAGCTTACAAAGATCGTTTTTATTTTATGGCATACAATTTTTTAAAAAATGAAGACGATGCAAAAGATGCAGTACAAGATATATTCATAAAAATTCTACAAGACATTAAAGATTTAAAACATCCTGAAGCCTTTCATGTCTGGTCTTATCGATTAGCCTATCATATCTGTTTACAAACAGCATCACAAAAAAGAACTCATGAAGATGATTATAATTCTTCAATGGAAGAGTATGAAGATGAACAAATGAATATCACTCATGAAGTGATTCATAAAGAAGTCAGTGAATATATCTTAGACATTATCCAAGCAATGCCTACATCATTACGCTCTGTTTGCCTCCTTAGATTTTATGAACAATTAAGTGTAAAGGAAATAGCTGAAATCTTAGATGTTTCAGAAAATGCAGTTAAATTAAGAATCAGAAGAGCAAAGAATTATATCAAAGATGAATTAGAATTGAAAGGCATAACACCTGATGTCATTTCATCAGCATTAGATCCAAATGCTTTATTATTACTTTTTGTAACATGTCAAAACTTGCATACTTTATCACTTACAACAAGCAAATCTATTGCAGCTGCGATTACAAACGAAGTCTCATTCACAGCAGGAGCAACTGTTTCTACAACTTCACTCACAATCGCAACACTTGTCACAACTCTTGCGATTACTGGAGGAGCAATCATTTATAATTTATCAGATGAAGAACCAAAAACTCCCCCTCTTCAAGAAATGCAAGAAGAACCAAGCAAAATTGTTGATTTTTACTATCCTCAAGAGTATACCAATCAGCCAATTTCTTTAGAAGTCAAAACAACCAATCAAAACTATGATTACATAACTATTAACAACAAAAATACAACAACAATTCATAGTAATGGAATCTATACAGTTTCATTAATCAAAAATAATCAAGTTATTGATTCTAAAGAATTAACCATTCATACAATTGATACATCAAGTCCTGATAAGAAATCTATTACAAAAGATGGAGATATATATACAATTGTCTTTAAAGATAATTTATCAATGATAAATAAGAACTCTATTGAAATCTTTGCAAATGAACAAAAAATATATAATTATACTTTTAATGAAGAGACTCAAACTCTTGAACTCCCTATGGATAGTCAATACCTTTATCGCATCAATGTCGCTGATAAAGCAGGTAATTATACATATCTCACAACAACAAGTGATTAACAAAATATAAAATATTAAATTTTTTATTGAATTATGACACTTTTTTCTTTTAAAGATACCTTATATATTGAAAGGGTTTAAATTATAATGAAATGAGGAAAAAAGATGATAAAAAGAAAACTAAGAATTTTAGGAATACTATGTATGTGTTTCACAATGACACTAGGAATAACGAAAATTCCTGTTTCTGCCACAGAAACAAGCATAAAATCTTATGCACTCACACCAGAGAGTGATTTTGTTATTGATAGCGGTGGAACAATCACAAAATATACTGGTTCTTCAACAAATGTCAATATACCAGCAACCATTAATGGAATTCAAGTCACTTCAATAGGCTCATCAGTTTTTGCGCATAAAGATACTGTTAGCGTTATTATACCAAATGGTGTCACAAGTATTCAGATCTATGCATTTGATGATTGCATTTTTCTTGAGAATGTAACCTTGCCTGAAGGACTATTAAATATACAAGATAGTGTTTTTAATGGTTGCACTAAACTTGAAAATATAACAATCCCAAAAAGTGTAATAAATATAGGAACATATGCATTCAGAAACTGTGAATCCTTGCAAAGTATAACTATACCAGAAGGTGTTAAAGAAACAGGTGAAGAAATCTTTAAGCAATGCAAATCACTCAAAAATGTAACCCTGCCAAAAAGTCTTACGAAAATATCTGATGAAATGTTTTATGGATGTGATGTTCTTGAGAATATAATAATTCCAGAAAACGTCACTGATATTGGGGTCAATGCATTTTATCATTGCCCAGTTCTCAAAAACATCAACATTCCCAAACATATAACCAGTATAGCTGATGGAACTTTTTCGTATTGCAGTGGACTTGAAAGTATAACGATTCCTGATGGAGTCACAAGCATTGGAAAGGACGCATTTTCTAATTGTACAGCATTAAAAAATATAGTTCTTCCAAAAGGGGGTACAAACATTGGAAACAATGCATTTAAAAGCAGTGGTCTAAAAAGTATAACAATTCCTGAAGGAATAACGAGTATAGGAAATGGTGCATTTGGATATAGTGCTCCTTTTGAAACGCAAAATCAATTAAACAACGTTCTTATTATAAGTGATGATCCAGAACATCCAGATATAACTCATTTGGAATTAGATAAAATTGATACGCAATCAAATCGTTCTCTTAATTGGTATAGAGGTATTGTCAAACCAGAAATAAACGTCAAACAATCAGAAATAAAATCATATACATATGAAGAATCTGAATTTTATTTAACAGATATCTTTGAATATAAACATATCACCAAAATATACCAAGATAAAACAGGAACGACTGAATACACTGGAGATGATATTATTATTCCTGAACAATATTTAATTCCAGATCCAACATATTCTATTGTTGGAACACCAACAAGTCATGATACAAAAGTAGAGAACGGAAAACTTTATATTGGAAGTGATGAAACAGCAACCAATCTCAAAGTTAAGATAAAATTTGGAACACTAGAGAAAGAAACAAATATCAATAGAATTCCTCTTCACTCTATTTCAATGAAGACTCTACCAAAATCAACATATACTGATGGCGAAAAATATGATCCAACAGGATTAGTCATAAATATCAAATATGATGATGGAAAAACAATAGATATCAAATACAATGATACAACAAAGAGTGATTTTACATTTAATGTAGATAAAATAACACTGTCTACTTCTAAACAAATCATTACATATAGAGGAAAGATTGTTGAACATATCTTAACAGTCACTGCCAAACCAATAGATGAACCTCAGACTCCTGAAACACCAAATATTGATGTACCTCAAAATCCAGAATTCCCAACAAACAATAAACCGCAGGATATAGTAAATAATCCTAATAATATGAATACCTCTCATAAAAATATTAATTTTCATATAAACAGAACTGAAAATGGAATTATCTATGATGAGTTTGGAAATAGAGTTGATAAATATGGAAATATAATTCAGACAAGTGATGAAACATCTTTATTAGGATATTTAAGTCTCATAATATTGAGTGGATGTGCTGTTATGATTATGAAAAAGAAATATTTTAAGTAAACAAAATGAGAATAGTCTTTCTCTATAAAGAGATTGACTATTCTTTTTCTTTTATAAATCATCTTCTAAAGCACTTGATTTCGCATAAGCACTTGAACGTGCTTCAAAGAAATCTGTTTTAATATCATTGGCATTACTATAAATGCTAACCCATTTCATAGATTCAGGTTCTTGCATGTAACCATCAAATAGCGGTTCAAAGTTTAAAGCTTGAGCACGGAAGTTTCCAAGATAGTGAATATAATCACTGACCATCTTCATTGTTAAACCTTCAATACGATCACCAAGCACATATTGTCCCCATGCAATTTCTTCCTCGACACCACGTTTCATCATATTTCTATAGACCTCTATTTTATCAGGAGTAAAAAGATCAGGTTCTTCCTTTTGAAGTTCTAGAATCATATTTCTAAATAACCACAGATGAGTATTTTCATCACGATTGATATAGCGAATTTCTTGAGCAGATCCTGGCATCTTCCCCATCCTTCCTAAATTATAAAAGAACATAAATCCTGAATAGAAATAAATTCCTTCTAATATATAATTGGCAATAACCGTCTTCATAAAATGAAAACTATCTTTGTGTTCTAAAAATGCATTATACTGTTCTCCAATAAATTCATTTCGCTTTAAAAGATGTTCATCATATTTCCATTGATATAAGATTTCATCTCGTTCTATTGGTGAACAGATTGAATCTAACATATAACTATAACTTTGTGAATGAACAGCCTCTTGGAATGCTTGGATTGTTAAACATAAATTAATTTCATTGGCAGTAATATATTCTCCCACATTAGGAAGATTCGCAGTTTGCAGAGAATCTAAGAAAACGAGAAAAGATAGTATCTTATCATATGCTGTTTTCTCATATTCATTTAATAAGCGATAATCTTTAATATCCTGTGTCAAATTGATTTCTTCAGGAATCCAGAAATTATTCATTGCCTGACGATACCAATCACTCACCCAATTGTATTTCATATTGTTAAAATCATTAAGGTTTGTTGTATTTCCATTCATCATGCGACGCTTTCTCACGTCAATATCTCCAGATGCATTAAATAAAGCTTTACGTTTTAATTCCATTATATTTCCTCCCTTATGCACTACATGATTCACATTCTTCAACTTCTAAAGATTGACTACGTACATAATAAAGTGTTTTCACACCTTTTTCCCAAGCCAATATATATAAATCTAAAAGTCTTCTAAATGTAAATTCATTGGTTATATAAAGATTGACCGACTGTGATTGATCAATATGTCTTTGTCTCACTCCAGCTGCTTCAATCACCCATTTTTGATCAATATGATGAGCATTTTTATATAACCAGAATGTCTTCATATTTAAGTCAGGAGCAACTCTTGTTATCATACTGCCTTTCTTTTCTTCCATGAAAAATTTCTTCATAATAGGATCGACTGCTGCTGTTGTTCCAGCAATAATTGATGTTGAGCTTGTTGGCGCAACAGCTAATAAATAACCATTTCTAAGTCCATATTCATGAATATCATTTTGCAAGACTCTCCAAGATGAACTTTGATAATGCCTTTTTTCAAAGTAAGATCCTGTATCAAAATCACTGCCATCAAAATAATCATATTTCCCTTTTTCTTTAGCAAGAGCACATGATGCTTCTAATGCATAATAATTGATTTTCTCATAGAGTTGGTCAACAAACTCTAAATGTTCATGACTTTCAAAAGTCATGCCTAATTTCACTAACATATGATGATAGCCACTTGTTCCAAGTCCTACTGGACGATATTTTTGATTTGTTATTTTTGCATAAGGAACAGGATAATAATTTAAATCAATCACATTATCTAATGCTCTCATGACAACATGTATAATATGCTGTAACTCTTCATCATTTGTCACATCAATATGTCCTAGTGTTAAAGAGGCTAAATTACAAACCACAAAATCTCCTGGTTTGGTTTTTTCAACAACAATTGTTTCTCCATTGATTTGTACTTCTTCATGTGGCAAGATTTCCATAACACTCATATTTTGAGCAATTTCACTACAAAGATTGCTACAATAAATCATTCCTTGATGAGCATTAGGATTCATACGATTCACATGATCACGATTAAAAGCAAATGGTGTCCCAGTTTCTACGAGAGATTTAATAATCAATCTAATGATATCCTTAACTGACATCACACGTTTAGAAATACGTTTATCTTCTACACACTCATAATATTTTCTTTCCCATTCTTCACCATAAGTATCCTCAAGATAGTATCCCTTCACTTCATAAATTTCATGGGGACACATCATATACCATAATGCATCTAAATCACATTTTGCAAGTTTCCAAAATAAATCTGGATAACAGACAGCTGGGAAAATATCATGAGCCTTCATACGATCATCACCATTATTTGTACGAATCTGTAAAAACTCTGGTAAATCACGGTGCCAGGCATCTAAATAAACTGCGGCAGCTCCTTGACGCACACCTAATTGATCAACTGCAGTTGCTGTATCATTGACTAATTTTAACCAACGAATGACACCTCCAGCAGCACCCTTAAAACCTCTAATACTGCTTCCATTGGCACGAACTTTTCCAAAATAAAGTCCCATTCCACCACCATGCTTAGAAACCTTTGCAAAATTATCCAAACTCTTATAAATACCCGCTAATGAATCATCAACAGTATCAATAAAACATGAACTCATCTGATGAAATGGTTTTCTTGCATTTGACATTGTTGGCGTCGCCATTGTGACTTTCAATGTACTTAAAATATCATAAATTTCTTTTGCCCATTTGACTTTCTCTTTTTCCTTCATCGCCAAATGCATAGCTATTCCCATAAACATTTCTTGCGGTTTTTCTAAGATATCTCTATTTCTATTTTGAATCAAATAACGCTTCATAATTAATTCTAAACCACTATATGTAAAAACTTCATTTCTTTCATCTTGCATATAACTTTCTAATTCTTGAATATCTTTATGAGAATAATGTTCTAAGATGTAATCACCATAATAATTCTCTTTTGTTAAATAAACCAATTTATCATAAAAAGAATGGATATTCATAGTTTCCATCTTTTCATGAATTCTTTGATGAATATCATAAGTTAAGAATCTTGCTGAAATCCTTTCCCATTCAGGAGCATCTTTACTGATTAGTTCTACACTTGCTTTCATTAACATCTTAAAAGCATCATGCTGACTCATACCTACTTTATAAAATGTTTTTAATTTTATCAATAACAATTGTAGAGAATATTCTGTTTGAGGATAATCTTTTTGTATTTTTATCAAAAGAGATTCTATGCTATCATCACTTAACATCTGCATAAGCTCATCAATAACAATTCTTAAATGATGATGCTTTTCACGATAAAGAATATAAGCCTTTGCAACTTGTAAGTAACCATGTCGCATTAAGGCCTCTTCTACTATATCTTGAATATATTCAACACTGGTTTTCTCTTGAATCTGATTTTCAACATCATTTAAAATATTTTCTAAATGTTGTTGATTTATTGTTTCGTGTATTCCCTTAAATGCTTTTATAATAGCATTCTTAATTTTATGTCTATCATAATCCTGATAAAGACCATTTCTTTTTTGTATTAACATTTCATCCACATCCTTCAATGCATTCTAACATATCTTAAAAAGAGTCTTCCACTCATATGCTTGAAATAAACACAGATATCTTAAAATGCACAAGCAACTGCTTTTTTTAGAGTATGAAATTGGTTATGTTGATGTAAATAAGAAACCAGATCATTTAATATATATGTAAAATAAATCAATATCTCTTGTTGATGATGAGTTTCTAAACTCTTTATTAATATTTGAAGTTGTCTATATAAGATATCATAAAGTTCTTTTGAAGAATAAGATGATAAAACTTGATAAAGTTGATTGATTTCTTCTTGATTTTGAAATAACAAGTCATAATGAAAGCCTATCAAACTTTTCATTAAAAGCTGGTTCATAAAAAGCAACGAAATATTATCAATTATTCCATCATTATAGAAACAATAGCCCCTTAAGATCTTTTCAATATCACTTTGTTGAAAACAATTTAAGAAATCATGTTCTATTTCTAAATAATGAACATATTCAATCAATCTTTCTAAACCAACTTGTTTTAAAGGATAACAAGTTGGATAATCCAAAGTTAAAATGATATCCTGACTACAATAATCAAGGTTATAAACATCAAAAAAAGCCGTTAATCCTTTTGTTATTGTTTCTTGATAAATATCTAAAGATATATTTAATTTATGACTTTGTAATTCTTGAACTTGTAAATAGAGATTATGAACTTGTTGTAATAAGTGATAATGACTCTGTTTATAGACCTCAACGATATCCTGAGTCTCAAGCATCTCTATCATATCTTGCATATCCATATTTCGCATATAAAAAGATAAAGTATAGAGAATAGAATCCATTAGACTTTGAGCTCTTTCTTTAGATACTGATGAATCTCCACCTGTATATCTTCTCATCTTTCCCATGAAAACTTCTATCATGCCTTGAGTCATTTTATCTTTGATTTCAATTGGTAGAAACTCTGAATCTAACAATTCTTCAAATGAAATGATTTTCTTAGATATCTCCATACGCTAACCCCTCATAAATATCATTTCTACTATTTAAATCGTCCATTAATGTATTCAACTGTTCCTCTGATAAATAATATAACGACCCTTGACAACACCCATCAAACGCTATCTTCATATAATGAATAATCTCTTCATCAGTTAAATAATCTTCAGTTGCATCTCGATAATAATAGAAAATTTCTAAAAGTTGATTGATTGTTTCTACATAGTTATATTTATGAATAAATAAACTATCACAAAACTCATGGATGATTTGTTGTAAGATTGTTGAATGAAATTCTACCCTCCCAACATCTTGTAAAACTTTATGTTGCATTTCTAATAAACCTTCAACATCTTGTGGTGTGAGAGTCAATCCATACTGTATTGACAGCTCATTACACTTCATAATCTGATTGATTTCTTCCTCTTTTTTAACAACTTGTAACTGCATAATTTTATCCATATATTTTCCTCCTTTATACTTAATACACCTATTATATGAAAATGACAAGACTTGAAAAAACAGCCATTTTGTGGTATGATAAAGGTACAAAAGAAGACAAATATATAAAATATATTCAAGCAACACTTAAATAAAGAGTTGTTTTTTTATTTTCATCATTCAACAGAAAAAGGGATAGTTTCATTCTATCCCAAAATAGATCAATTATATTTTTTGTGTTTGAATATCATACACATAATTAACAATGAAGATATTGCTAACATAATAATAAAATAATTTATAGATGTTGTATCATCCGATATAACTATATTATGATTATTTTTTTGATTCATAATATTTTTATCAGCTATGCCATCTCCGTTTGTATCAATATTGTAATCTGCAATGAAGTCACCATTCACATCTATATTTATATCTGGTTTCCCATCGCCATCTGTATCAATATTGATGTCTGCTTTTCCATCACCATCCACATCTATATTAATATCAGATTTGCCATCACCATTTATATCTATATTAATATTTGTGATATTAAACTGTGTTTCTAATAATGATTCATAATTTCCTTTTCCTTTAATAACAACTGTTGCTACTCCAACATTCACATTATTCTTATATTCTACAGTATAATCGACACCTTCTATAAGAAGTTTATCACCATCTTTTACAATTATAGGTGGCTTGATTTCACTTCCTGTATATGGATGATTTGATATTTTTTCTACTGTTAATTTCTCATCATTATTATTTAATTTTTTTGGTAATATAGATGCTTCATCTTTCACATCTATATATGATGTTTTCTCTCCATTTGGTTGTTCAAAATAATATTTCTTTGCAAGTTCTTCACTTAATAATATCTTTGCTTGAGCATCAACATATTTACCTACATCTTTTTTTGGAAAAGTAGCAATAATTTCAATATTATTTATAAAATCTTGGAGATCTTCTTTTGCTATTCCTAAAAGTTTCAGAGTTTGATAATCTATTGATGCACTACGATTTCCATCATAATATTTATCCAATATATCAAGACACTCACAAGTCAATTTTTTCTTTCCTGCATGTACTGTAATATTTTGTGTTGCATCATTATATGCACCATTTCCTGGTCTTGTCACAGTGATGACTGCTTCTCCTGGCCCTACAATATGGACATTTCCATCTTTATCTACTCTTAAAACATCTTCATTTGATGAACTGTAGATTGGTTTATTATCTGTATCTCCACCCTCAAGTTTGAGATGAAAATCATCTCCATAAATCTTATCTAATATATCCCCTGGTGCTACAACTCTATTTTCCGACATATCAGTTACCTTAATTGGTGTTCCACCTTTATTTATATCCCCTTGATTGACGGGTGTCACTTGAATCTTTTCTGGATCTGCCTTGCTTTCCTTATAGTTTGTTCCTCCTAAATATTCTACAGTGATAACCTGTTCTCCATTCTTACTATATTTTCCTCCATCATCTGTTGGTGTCCATTTCATAATTGCCATGCTTTGTTCAAACCCAGCCCCATTAGAATTTGGGGCTTTGACTAATTCTACTGGATCTCCATATTTCTCACCATTGATATAAAATTGTACTTTTCCAGTTGGTGCCTTACATGTTAAAGCTTCCTTGTTATCAGGAGAAACATAGGCAGTCAATTCTATTTCTTGATCTGCAACAATTTCATTCTTACTTCTCTTCACCTCTGTATTAATGATACTATCTGCTTTCACAATTTCAGCGTATTTGTAATAAGCACGATGGCCCCAAAAACTATCTTTAAAACCTATAGAATTTGCATATTCTGTTGAAGTAATAATAAGTTGATATTTCCCTACATTGGCATTTGTACCTGATATAATTTCCTCTGAGCCAGACGGTTCAAGTGTCTCACTGTCTAACAATTGTGATTGAATAGACATTTTACTGATATCTGTTAACTGTCCATTTGTTGGTATAGGAACATTTATACCTCCAGCAATGGCGGAATTTAAGAAATTGTGTTGTTGCTGGGCTGTAAAACTTAATCCATCATATCTCTTATAAAGACGATCAGATTCATTAATAATTGAATTATCTACAGAAAATGTCACATATTGCTTTAAGATAGAATCTTGCTTAGCATCAGTAACAAAGAATGAATCCATTGGAATTTCCTTACCATCACTACCTTTAATTCCTAAATCTACACGTACTTCAGTTGCTGATCCACTTTCAGGAAGCCAAAAATATAGTCCACCTTTTTCATCTGTGTATGATGGCATTCCATAATTTGTTTCTACACCATTGATAGACATTTTCATACTGTCTACAAGAGTATCAGGAAGATTGTAACCTTTCAAATCAATTTTAGTCATAAAAACCTTAGTTGTCATTTCCAAATTACCCCAAGCATAAGTATCACCATTATTTTTACCTTGAAATTTACCTGGACCAGAGAGACGGATTGAACCACCAGTAACAATAACATCACCTCCCAATCCACCAATATCATAAAAACCTGATTTAGAAACTGGTAATAATGTTCCTCCAGTGATTTTGATTGTCTTTCCTATGTTTGTACTTTGACATCCTTGTCCAAAAGCATTACTATGTGTGAATCCTTCTGCTCTTAGATATCCTCCATTTATATTCATGTCCCCTGCAATTGTTGACTTTGGGGTTTTACATAATATAGCATCTGTCAAAGTATATGTCACTGATTTATTTGACATCCCACCACAATATGTACATCCTCCACCAAATCCAGCACCATGGAATGATCCATAAGCTTCTATATTTCCACCATTAACAGTTGTTATTGTTCCACCACCAGCATGTCCCCCACCTATTCCAGCACCAGCTCCATGAGTCTGGTCATTAGGTCCATATGCTCGAGCTATAATCTGTCCACCATTAAATGTCATATTTCCGCTATTTTCAATTGCTGCTCCACCAATTGCAGATGCACGATAACCACCATTAACTATAAGCTGACCTGGATTTGAACTATCTAGTATTGTTAAACGATCGCCTTTTTGTACTTTGGTACCATCCATTAAGGTTACATCTCTTGAAACCCTTCCTTGTTCTGGAGCAACAAAATTTCCATTAATATCTACATTTCTACGTTCATCATCTATAGTTAGAGACGATCCTTCTCCACATCGCAATCCTGGCAAATGAGCAGTTGCATTTGTTGTTGCCTGTAATGAATTATGGCTTCCATCAGCCAATGTCAGATGTAAAGATGTTGGATTTCCTATATTGGTTGGAATATTTACTGGAAGACTACCATTAATATTAACATTATTAAATGTCAAGTCTGCATGATTGCCTGGTTCAATATATATTCCCGATGTTGTTGTTTGAGATGTTGATAGAGTTAATGGAGTGGATGTTTTAATTATTAATGCTTTCACAACAAGATTTTTGATACCACCACTTTTAGGAAGATCCTTATCAGTAACTGCACTTTCATTAATACCATATCCTTGTATATAATATGTGACATCTCCATATTCATAATCAATACCATAGGTACCACCAGTCACAATAAAATCACCTATATTATTCTGATTGGCAGCTTTAATACCATACTTCGTTACGTATGTAATAGAAATTGCAACAACGACAAATATAATTAATGATAATTTTTTATAGTGCTGTATTAAGTTATACTTCAATCTCATGATTCATTAACTGTATGTTACTTACTTTTAGCAGATGTAAGTTTCATACTTTTCCTTTCACTAATATATTTATAAATCTTTATAAAATAAATATTGGTCCATCTCTACTTTTATAAATACTAAACTCTATAAAAACAAAGTCTTTGGTATGATAATCAAAGAATGTCTTTGTCGTTTTAAAAAAAATAGCAATGAATACATTCCAAACGAAACATAGAAATTGTTTCACCTTTTTAAAATACTTATTAATCAAATCATTCTCCTTTCCTCGTACTTCAAAGTAGACAAAAAAAGAGCAGAGAATTATCTTCTCTGCCTTATGGTTTTAACAAATTCTATTTGATTTATTTATGATTTTAGCATATATAAATAGTCTTTTAAAGTCTACTATTACGAACTTTTATTAACGCTTTCATTATAACATAGTTTTAGAATTATTTGTATTATTTTGGAAAAAATTGATTCTAACACATCTTTTTTATTAATACAATTTATATTATTTAAGTGGAATACAGAATTCACACAAATGATTCTTGATTTTGTTCATAGTATAGCGTTCAAGAATTGGTTTCTTTTCATCAATTGATAGATTTTCTGCCAGCTTTGGAATTTGAATCCAAAAATCCTGGACACCTTGAGCAGTATGAGGTACTTCAAATATTGCATATTTTCCATCATCAATCAATCGGCTTGGCAAAATATCATTTTCAGTTTCATCAACAATAAGACCTACATCATATCGCAACTGATCAGCAGGAACAATTTGAGGATTATCTAATGCAATCCCTAAAATAACTGATTGATCATTTAATAAATGATTATCTTTTAGAAACTGTTTAAAAGTCTCCATTAACTCTTTATTTTTGAGTCCATATTCACCAACATGACGCATATAAATCATAGTCACATTCTTAAATTCTTCAATTTTCATAATCTTATTCTCCTATTCTTCATAGTTGATGTCGACTTCAACATAATCATCGTAAATCCTATTCATATGATTTTCAAGAAAATTTTTAAAAAATATTGATATATATACCGTATACATTGAATTGATTGCTTATAAATGATTATCCAATTATAATATATATATCTTATGAAAATCTAAGGAGAATAATTATGGATGTATTGGTTTTTGGAGGTACACGTTATTTTGGTGTTCATTTAGTCAACGAATTAATTAAGAAAGGATATCATGTCACTATTGCTACAAGAGGAATGACACCTGACTCTTTTGGAACAAGTGTAGAAAGAATACATGTAGATCGTTATGATACCAATCAATTAAAAGATATATTTAAGGATAAAGAATTTGATATTGTTTATGATAATCTAGCGTACTCATCTCAGGATATTGAAACTCTTTTCAATTCTTTACATTGTCATCGTTATATCCTAACATCATCAAATGCGGTTTATCCTTTTCAATTAAATACAAAGGAAGATGATTTCATAGCAGCTCATCATGTTTTAAAAATGGGTGTAAGGAGTTCATTTTCTTATGATGAAAGGAAACGTCAGGCTGAAAGTGCTATCGTCCAGTTACATCCACAACAGAAAACAACAAGAGTTCGTTTTCCAGTTGTGTTGGGAAGAGATGACTATACAAAACGTTTGTATTTTTATGTTGAACATATTTTAAAAGGTGTTCCTATGTATATAGATGAATCCACAATATCATTCAATTTCATATCCTCGCATGATGCTGGTGCTTTTTTGGCTTATTTAAGTGATAAAGATATATTTGAAGCCATAAATGCATGTAGCCCACAATCCATAACATTACAAGAAATTTTCGATTATATTGAAGACCATACTGGTAAAAAAGCTATAATAACATCTGATGGAGATAAGGCACCATTTAATGATATACAGTCACATAGTTTAAATGTAAAAAAAGCTCAAGATACCGGTTTTCATTTCACTCCATTATCTGATTGGTTATTCCCGCTTATTGACTTTTATATTTGCCAGATATCAAAAGATGAACATAATATTTAAAAGTATTTTTACAATGACTATCCAACATAGCTCTATATGAGGAATGGACAAAAACTCATTTCTGTTCCTTACTATAAAGCTTTTTTTATGAAAAAGGCATAAGTTAAATGAACTTATACCTCATTATTTTTGATATCCTGAAGATAATCATAATCATAAAGTTCTCTTTTCTCTATAACAGGAACTTTTAGACATACACTTGAATATTTATCAATAATCTTTCTTCCGCCCTCATCACCTGTTAAATTCATCAATTCATTATAAAGTCGACAATGAAACATAGTTGGATTACCAACTTGCTGTTGATATTTAACAGTTCCTAATAAAGCATGATTATTGATTATAAGATTAACCATAGCTTTAATAGTTGATGATTGAATATAAGGCTGATCAGCAACCAAAAATAAGAAATAACAATCTTTATCATGATTATATTTTTGAATTCCAGCTTGAATGGAATATGATAAACCAAAATGACTTTTTTCACTCTTTATTGAATACAAACGAGGACATGATAATTCTTTGATATACTCAATAATTTCATCATATTGAGTCACAACATCTAAAGTATAATTGTCATTTTTTTCTAAGAGTTCTCGTAATTGTTTCAACCCATATTGATATAATGGTAAGCCATGAAATGAATAAAGTAATTTATTAGAACCAAAGCGACGGCTATTACCCGCCGCTAAATAAATCATATGAATTTTCATAACTCTTCTGGTAAACTCATTAAGATTTTTTCAGGAGTCATTGGTAAATCTCTTTGCCATACCCCTGTCGCATTATAAATCGCATGAGCAATGGCAGGAGATGGTGTATTAATAACAATTTCACCAATTGACTTTGCACCAAAAGGTCCAGTCTCTTCATAACTGCTTTCAAAATCCACACGTAATTTTCCCATATCTAAACGAGATGGAATCTTATATTGCATGAATGAATTTTCAGCAATTGCTCCTTTATCACTATATTGAACATTTTCATAAAGAGCCATACCTATCCCTTGAACAATTCCCCCTTCTGTTTGAACACGTGCAAGATTAGTATTAATGACTGTCCCACAGTCAACGACTGCAACATAATCTAAGATTTCAACTTGTCCTGTTTCTTTATCTAATTCAATTTCAACCATTCCTACCATAAATGGTGGTGGAGAAACTGGTGATGAATGAGAAACTGTGACTTGTGTAGATATATTGTTTCCACACATTGATTTTGTTGCAATATCACTTAAAGATACAGATTTTTGACCAACTAATGTTTCAATACCTTGCCCCGTAAACTCAACCTCAGATTTTGCACAATCCAACATCTGAGCACCTATCTCACATAAATGATCTTTTAATTCTAGACAAGCTTTTTCAACAGCTTTTCCAGTGACATATGTTGTACTTGAAGCATAAGAACCTGAGTCATATGGTGAAGCATCAGAATCTGCCCCAAAGACAATCACATTATCAACATCACACTCTAAACATTCAGCAGCCATTTGAGCAAGAATTGTATCACAACCGGTTCCCATATCTGCTGCCCCAATTGTTAATGCATAAAAACCATCATCATTTAATTTAATCGTTGCTGAACCAACATCGACACCAGAAATTCCTGAACCCTGCATAGCCATGGCAACACCACCACTACGGATCTTCCCATCTGGCATTATTCTTGGTTTTGATTTATTTTTCCAATCAAATAATTCTTCAGCACGTTCCATACAGCAATTCAAAGCACAACTCTTAGCCACTTCATGATAATAAGCAGACATTTCCTGTCCTTCTTTCACCATATTGGTTTTACGAATAGCAACTGCATCTATTCCTAGACGAGAGGCTAGTTCATTAACGGCAGATTCGACTGCAAAGATACCTTGGGTTGCGCCATAACCACGATAAGCTCCAGCTGCCTGACAATTGGTATAAACAACATCATAGGCAAAACGGAAAGCTTCTAAATGATGATTATATAATGGAATCGATTTATGTCCTGATAATCCAACTGTTGTTGGACCATGTTCACCAAAAGCACCTGTATTTGATAATGTATACACATCAATAGCACGAATGGTTCCATCCTTCATAGCACCAATACGTACTGTCACTTCCATCTCATGGCGAGGTGAGGCAGCAATTTGAGTTTCTGTACGTGAGTATATCATCTTTGATGGTTTCTTTGTCATCCAAGTCACAAAGGCTGGATAAACTTCAGCAACCACTGTTTGTTTTGCTCCAAACCCGCCACCAATTCTTGGCTTTTCAACATGAATTTGAGATTTAGGAATATCTAACGCATGAGCTAAAATACGGCGGACATGGAAAATAATCTGAGTTGAACTCACAACATGTAATCGACCAAAAAGATCAATTTCACAATATGTTCTAAAAGTTTCCATCATGGCCTGTTGATTTGCACGGGTATGATAAGTTCTTTCGATCACTTCGTCACAAGTTGAGAGTACACCTTCTAAATCACCCTCAACACTATAATCACTTGCACAAAGGTTTCGTTGATTATCAGCCCCTACTGGACATAATGCCTTCCAATTTTCTTCTGGATGAACCAAAACTTCATTATCTTTTGCAGTATGTATATCTAAAACAGCTTCTAAGACTTGGTATTTGACTTGAATAAGTTTCATTGCCTGATCAACAGCCTTTTCGTTTACTCCCGCAATAATCGCAACCGCATCGCCAACAAAACGAACTCTTTGATCTAAAATCAAACGATCATAGGGACTTGGTTCTGGATATGTTTGTCCAGCCATCGTAAAACGTTTTTGAGGAACATCATGATAAGTATAAATAGCTTCAATCCCATCCACTTGTTTAGCAGTCTCTATATCAATATCTACAATCAAAGCATGAGCATGAGGAGAACGTAAAACTTTCACAACAAGACAATCTGTTGGTGTCACATCATCAACATATGCTGGTTTTCCTAACAATAAATTCATTGCATCTTTTTTACGAACAGGTTTATTCACCTGCTGGAAAGTCTTCTTCATTATAATGACTCCTTTCCTTGTTTTTCTAAATAAGCAATATAAGCTTTCATACCACGTAATTGTCCCTCATAACCAGAACAGCGACATAAATTACCAGCCAAATAATTTAATATCTCTTCATCAGTAGGATGTGGATTTTCTTTTAAAAGAGCAATTGCATTCATCATCATTCCTGGATTACAGAAACCACATTGTTCAGCCCCCTGATCAGCAATAAATTCAGCTAAACATTTGGCTTCTTGTTGCATTCCTTCCAAAGTCACAATTTTATGTCCTGCCATCCTTGCAGTCAAAACACTACAAGAAAGGATTGGCTTATCATCAGCAAACACTGTGCATAAGCCACAATTACTTGTATCACATCCACGTTTCACGCTTAAACATCCTTGAGAACGTAAGAAATCAATCAATAACATATCTGGCTCAATCAAAGCTTCAATATCTTTTCCATTTAAATTCATTTTAATAAGCATGATGATTTCCCTCCCTTAATGCTGTCAAAGCACGTTTGATTAAGACTTTTGCAATACGACGACGATAATCAGCACTCGCACGTAAATTAGAACCTAAAACAAGCTTTTGAGCAATATCATTCGCAAAATTCAAAATACTCTCATCACTTAAAGATTCATCTAATAAATGATTTTCATCTGCAAATGTGATTGCCTTTAAAGGACGTGCACCAATTGTACATGTATAAGAAGAATTCATTTGACTCACTGCACATGTTAAAACAGGAAAATCTGTTTTCGTGTTGCGTTGTGACATATAGACAACACGTTGTGGTCTTTTTTTAATAATAACTCTTATCAGAACATCAGGAATTGGACGCATAGTCGCAAACTCTTGAATGGAAACAATTCCACCATGATAAAGTTCAACATAAGCATCAAGAGCCATAAACATTGTCAATACATCTGAAAATCCATAACGTCCAAATAAACTTCCACCAACAGTCGCAAGGTTTCTAAATTGAACACCAACAATATTGTGTACACTTTCTTTCATAGCTCCATATGTATATTGATCAAGAATGGAATTGAGTTCTAATTCACGCAACGATACCATTGCACCGATATGAATCTCATCACCTTTATCCTCAATATGATTCAAATTCAAATCACAAAGATCAATCGCAGTATCAACACTTCTATTTTGCATTTTTAACCATAGCATCCCACCAATAATCACATTGCTGCGATTTTGACATAACTCATAAGCTTCTGCTAAACTCTGTACTCTGACATAGTTTTTGATTTCTAACAAAACAATCCCTCCTCACGTTATACTTCTTTAACATCCTTTTCTTCTGGTAAACAAATATTTAAAATAATTGCAACCAATGCTGCTGGAACAATTCCAGATCCACCAAAGATCATTTGAACAGCTTCTGGTAAACCAGCTAAAACAGCACTATTCGCACCTAATCCATAACCTAACCCTAAAGCAACTGACACAATTGTCATACGACGAGCATTCAATGGTTCTTTGGTAATTAATTGAATACCACTCATCACAATAGATGAGAACATAATAACTGCTGCTCCACCCAATACACTTTGTGGCATAATTGAAATTAATGCAGCTAATTTAGGAAATAACCCACATAAGATTAAGAAAACAGCCCCACAAGCAAGTGCAAAGCGATTTACAATCTTTGTCATTGTTACTAAACCAACATTTTGACTAAATGAAGTATTTGGTAAAACACCAAAAACAGCTGCTAAACTTGAACCAAGTCCATCACAAATGACACCTCCAGATAATTCCTCATCTGTTGCTTCACGTCCCATACCACCTTCAATAACACCAGAAATATCACCAACAGTTTCTACTGCAGTGACAATAAACATAATCAATACAGGTAAAATCGCACGTAAATCAAAAACTGGAGTGACTGGCATGAATTCTGGAATGGCAAACCATTTTGCTTGTGCAACAGCATCCCAATTAATCACCCATGATTTCACAAATTCAGTTCCCTCTGCACTGACACCAGTTGTAGATAAAAACATTGGCATCAAACTACAAATGATATAACCACAAATAATGCCAATTAAGATACATGAAGAACTCATCATTCCTTTTGTCGCATGTTTTAAAACCAAGATAATCACTAAAACTGCTAAAGCAACCAATAAGTTTTCAATAGAACCATAATCTTTTGCATTACTTCCTCCACCAAAAGAACCAACCCCAACACTAATTAAAGAAAGCCCAATTGATAAAACGACAGTCCCTGTCACAACAGCAGGAAAGAAACGACGAAGTGGCTTTAATAAAAAGCCTAAAACACCTTCAAATAAGCCACCAATGATAGATGCTCCCATAATAGCAGCATATCCTAAGATACCTCCACCCATGACTTTCGCAACACTTTGAAAAACCCCAATAAAACCAGAACTTGTTCCCATAATAATTGGAACCTTTCCACCTACTGGTCCAATCGCAAACAATTGGATTAAAGTCACAACTCCAGCAATTAACATTGCATTTTGCAATAATGAAACTTGAATAGCTGCAAATTGCTCAGCATCACTCATAGCTGCACAAGCACTTGTAATAATTAAAATTGGTGTTAGATTTCCAACAAACATCGCAAGCACATGCTGTAAACCTAATGGTATAGCCTGTTTTAAAGGAAGTTTTCCTTCAAAATCATAAGGCGTTGAATTCTCTTGATTTGTATTTGTTTTCATATATATACCCTTTCTTATTTTGTTAAACAATAAAATTGTTGATAGTTTTGATCCTTTTGAATAATCATTCGAGGATAAAGATTCTGCATCTTTTGCGTCATTATTTCACATGTTTCTTGTTGTGGTATGATTTCATCAATAATTCTCCCATCTTTCATTAATAAAATCCGATCACAATACATAAAAGCATAAAGTGGATCATGTAAAACTATGAAACCCGTTTTTTCTTGTTTTTTAATCATCTTTTGAATCAATTGGAAGATACGATGACGATTCTCAAAATCTAAAGCACTATCTGGTTCATCTAACAAAAGAACTGACGTATTTTGTCTTGTTAATCTTGCTAATTGAACCAATTGCTTTTGTCCTTCACTTAACTTTGTATAGTCTTTATCTAATAAATCAGCAATTTGAAACTCTTTAGCAATCTGCATAATCTGTTCTTCATCAATGTGAGAATCAAAAAAACGAGAAGATGCATACCCACCAAGTTCAATCATTTCACTAACTGTGAAGCCTTCCATCACTTCACATCTTTGTGTCATCATCGCTATGTTTCGAGCACGTTTTTTTATATTCATTGCAAAGTAGTCCTGTCCGTTTACATAGACTTGTCCCTGTGTTGAAACAAAACCACCTATAATACCTTTGAGTAATGTTGATTTCCCACAACCATTTTGTCCAATGAGTCCTACAATTTCTTGAGAATGTATAGTTATTGATACATCAGTCACAACCTTTTGCTGATAAGAAACTGATAAGTTTTTCACTTCTAATAATCCATTCATAGAATTTGACCTCGCTGTCTCCACATCAAAAAAATAAGTACTGGGACTGCAAAGAAAATAGTGAGAATACTTAATGGTAATTCAGCCCCTGAAACAAGACTCCTTGAAAGCATATCACCGACTATAACAATCAAGGCACCAATACAACCACTCATCAGTAAAAAATGTTCTGTACGCTTGTGTAAAATCAAATAAGCAATGTGGGGAGCAATCAATCCCACAAAAGAAATGACTCCTGTAATAGAAACAATCGAGGCAACCATCCATGTTGTTAACAAAAGGACAATCATTCTTAATAAACTCGTATTGAGACCTAAGTATCTTGCATTTTCATCTCCCAATGATAACATCACAATTTGACGGCGACATAATAAAATAAAAGCAAGTGGAATGACAATACTCATAAGTGCAATCACCATCTTACTCAAAGTCATAGATGCTAAACTGCCCATAGTCCAAAATTCTATCGTTGCTAATTCACTTATAGGATCAGCCATATACTTAAAAATCATGATTCCAGCATCTGCCAAAGCTGATATGACAATGCCAGCAAGAATATAAGTCGTTGCGCGTTGAACCCCAGTTATTTTGACAAGGAACATAACAAAGAAAAGAGAAACAATCCCCATAACAAAAGCTCCAAACATCATCTCTATTGCACTGTTCATGCCTACAACAATCATCAAAGCAGCACCAAAACTCGCTCCAGAAGCAACTCCTGTCAAATCAGGGGAAGCCAAAGGATTCCTAAAGATAAGCTGATAAACACCCCCAGCGACACCTAAAACAAGTCCAGCCAATACTCCCATCACAATACGTGGAATACGCAAGTTAAAGAAAACTTGTTGCGCCATCACATCATTTGATTGACCAATGAACAAACAGCCAATTTCAGATAATGATAAAGAATAGCTTCCAACTGTTAAAGAAAGACAAAAAGTTATCATCAACAACAAAGCCATCATCAAAAATAATAAACGTTTTGATTTCATGAATTCTTTAATAAACTTTCATCAATATCAAAACCATAAAATGTTTTATAGAAATCTTGAACATCTTTGATAAATGCATCATATGAATAAATCTCATTATGCAATAAACTATATAACCACATTGTTCCTAATATCCCTGAAGGAATTGGCGAATCCCACTCTTCAATTCCTTTTGGCATTTGAAAAACATTTTCCTCTTGAATCGCTTTTAATGATTTCAATTGTGAATCATTCATGATATCTTCAACAGAATAATTTGCTGCTGATGGAATGACAATCATATCAGGATTCATTTTTAATAATGTTTCATAAGAAACTTGTGTCCAATAATTTCCTTCTAATTCTTCGGCAACATTTTTTCCACCTGCTGTTTCAATTAAAGTACTTTGATACATTGTTGCAGGTGCTGTTTCTAAATAAGCTGAATTGCTTCCCATATAAACACTTTGAGCCTTTTGATGAGATGTCTTTGTCATTTTATTGATTTGTGTCTGATAATAATCAGTTAATTTTTGTGCTTTCTCTTCTACTCCACATGCTTTTCCAATCAGTTTTAACATTTCTACCAATTGTTCATGTGTTTCAGGATTCACAATCAAAACCTGAATGCCTAAATCCGTTAATATTTGAGCTTTCTCTTTTAATTTTAATGGCATCAAAACCAAATCAGGTTTCAATTCAGCAATAGCTTCACTATTCAATTCCTTTAAGCTTCCCACTTGTTTTAAATCCAGTAATTTCTCATTAGCCATTTTATAAATCGGTCTGGACTGCGCTTTCTTTTCGATTCCAACAAGTCTATCACTGATACCTAAAGACAAAGTTGCGTATGTTGTAATATAATAACAACTCACAATTTTTTGAGCTGGCTGCTCTAAAGTGACTGTTCTTCCAGCTTGATCTATTAACTCAATCTGTGATTGCTTAGCATCTTGATTGGAAGAACACCCCATTAAAGATACAAACACTGCTATACACATTAACAAACTGACTAACTTTTTGAATAATCTCTTATTCATCCTCTTCTCCCTTCATTTCCATTTCAGAAATAATCATTTGTTTTGCTTGTTCAAATGAAAGAGTATTCAAATCATATAACTGACAATCTTCTCTATGTTTCATCTGTAAAAGATAAGAAATAGGTTCATTTTTAAGAACAGCAATCACCCATTTTTCACTATCTAATAAATCATAAACAGACTCAATAAAATCTAGATTCTCCTGTTCAAAACGTCCTAATTCATCAAGGACAACAATCTCACATGAAGATTTTAAAGCATGTTTTAAACACCTGATACCTAAATCAGAAAAAGTTTCAGGTATCCCCATCATCCTTTTTCCATTATAAAAGGATATAGGCATTGTCTCTTGCGTTGTCATATCTTGCATCACATATGTATAACCCATTGATACTTTTTGATCAGGAAGTGTCCGATAACCTACATATTCCTTTTGACACTCAGATAAAATGTGACTTATCAATGTTGACTTTCCAATTTGACGATCTCCAGTTATAAAAATATTTTTCATCATTCCCACACATAAAAAAGTTTTTCAATAATCTATTAATTGAAAAAACATCCTTTCTTTGAACAAAAAAACAAATTTCCTTATATTTCCATTGTGCTTAAAAGCGACATTATTATATCATAAGCAACATTATTCTACAATCTTATTGTATCAACATAAAAACACTTCTTAAAAACAAAAAAACTTAGCAAAAATGCTAAGTTATTTAGATATATATGGGATAGCCTGAAGCGGTGTTTGATTCTTCTTAATATATGAATATAAAAGCCTTTCAATAACCAAACCAATAAAACTAACACCAATAGCGTAAATCCCTATGCGCTGTGTTATGGCTGCAAGATTGAGATGTCCTGCTCCCAAAATAATTGCACTTATAAAACCTAAAATCATAAGAGTACATACAATGACTCTTAAATTGGTAAATGGAATGCATGAACGAATGACCGCAACCATACTAATAACTCCCAAGACAATATACATAATTGTTATAGCTTCTAAGTCATCAAATGAGAAGCTTGGATAAAACATCATGACAAGCATAAAACAAATGATTATACTTATACCATTTGGTAAAGCCTTTGTAAAGACTTGTGGTAAGAATGCTCCTTCAATTTTTCGTGTATCCGACTCAAACATTGTCAAGAAAGAAGGCATTGCTTCAATGAATAAATCGATGAGAGTAATCTGCAATGGTATAAAAGGAAAAGGTGTATTTGTGAAGACACAAATGATTGATAAAAGAATTGTATAGATTGTTTTGATAAAGAAAACACCTGCAACACGTGTCACATTATTCACAACCTTACGGCCTTCTAAAAGAACATCTGGTAAACATGTAAAATCACTATTTAGTAAAACAACCTGAGAAATTTGTTTAGAAGCATCACTCCCATCTGCGATAGCTATAGAACAATCTGCTGCTTTGAGAGCTAATAAATCATTCACTCCATCACCAGTCATAGCCACATGATGACCAACCTTTTGCAGTTCTTCTACAATACGCTTCTTTTGAAAAGGTGTAACCCTTCCAAAGATTGTATATTCTTCAACAACTGTACCGATTTCATCATCTGAAACAGTTGACATATCAATAAATTTTTCATGATTTTTAACTCCTGCTTTTTTAGCAATAGCAGCAACTGTTTCAACATGATCACCTGAAATAATCTTTGTATCAATACCTTCTTCATGGAAGTAATCTAATGTTTCTTTCGTGTTTTTTCTCATATTATCTGATAAAATCAAGACCATTAAAGGCTGGAGTTCTGGCAAAGGCTGATCATCAAAAACACTCTCTTTAGTAAAACCAACTGCAATTGCCCGCATACCTTGTTGAATATATTCATTGATTTCAATAGGAAAATCTTTCATCATTATTTTTTCAGCTGCACCAACAACAACTGTTCCAAAACTTTCAAATTCAATTGCACTCCATTTACGTAATGATGAAAAAGGAATTTTTTGAATAGGATTTAAGATTTGATTTTTTTGAAAATAACGATCCATCGCTTGAAACGTAACATTATTATCATCACTAAAACGTAAATAAGATCCCATTATTTCTTTATTTGGTAAATGTGCGATAACACCATATGTAAACATATGTTCAACTTTCATCTGACCATCAGTAATCGTTCCTGTTTTGTCTAAACATAGAACATCTACATGCGATAATGTCTCTAAAGAATATAAATCCTGTACAAGAACTTGACGTTTAGCCAATCGCGTAACACCATTTGCTAATGAAACACTCGTCAACAATACCAGTCCTTTTGGCAACATTCCAAGCAATGCAGCTGAAGAAGAAACAACTGCTGTCAATAATGTATCATCACGTAACCACAATGCCTCTATAAAAAGAATAATTCCTAAAGGGATAATCATAAAAGTGGTTATTCGTGTCACACGATTCATAGAATCCATTAATTCAGAATTTTGTTCTTTGGACACTTGTGCTTGTTGAATGAGTGTTGTTGCATAATTATCTTTACCAACCTTTTCAACCCTTGCATAACATTTCCCAGATATAACACTACTTCCTGATAAAAGATGAGCATCCTGATACTTATGGATTGGATCAGATTCATCAGTTAATAAAGACTCATTTGCTTCTATACTTCCAAAGACAACAACTGCATCATTACATACCTGATCTCCACTTTCTAGAATTAACAAATCATCCAAAACAATATCTTGAATATCAACCACTTGTTTATGCCCATCACGCATAACATGGATAGTTGGCTTGGTCAAAATAGAAAGTTTATCAACCAGTCTTTTCGCATTCATTTCTTGTAAAATTCCAATCCCAGCATTCGCTATAATAATAGCCATGAACACAAGATTTGACCATGCTTCAACCATCATTAATGCAACAAAGATGAAAAAGTTCAAGAGATTAAAAAGTGTAAAAATATTATCTTTTAATATTTGATAATAAGTTTTACTGGCTGGTTGACTTATGCCATTTTGTTTTCCAGCATCTTTTCTTTCTTGAACTTCATTTGTATTTAAACCATGTGTTTGATATGCATGTGTATTTTCCATTATTAAAGCCCTCCAAATTTAAGATATTATAGTACACTCTTTATTTGAAGTATATACACTTTACATATTCTTAACATAATATTTATATAAACTTTATATTTACTCATTTTTAAAATTACGAATATCTTCTAAAAGATAATTATGACTTTTTGGCTGTTGAGAAGAATAATTAGCTTGTTTCTCTTGATTTAATCTTTCCAAATCTTGTTTTAATTCACGTGCTGACATCCGATAAGCTCCTGCACCAGTTATAATGAGTTGTTCTAAGGCATCAGAAGTTGCTACAGTCATATGATATTGACTAGCCATTTCATGTGTGACACGTTCTATATACATATCTGCGGTTTGAGACTCTTTTGTATAAACAACATGAATATTATGATATTGTTCACTTGTTCCTAGATTTTGTTTGACTTTATATGCATCAAATACAACAATCAACAAACACTTCTTATAGCCTTGATAATTACACATCATATCCAGTAAACGAAATCTTGCTCCTTCCAAATTATCCACAGCTAATGCCTTTAATTCAGGCCATGCATGAATAATATTATATCCATCTACTAACAAGCATTCAGATTTTGGTTGTGAAGTCATTGAAGGCATATATTCTTTTGAGTCAGATTGAAAATCATGAAATGTATAACATTTCATTTCTCCATATGTTCGTGTAAAGATGGCTTCTAATTCTTCGTCACCATCAAGAGAAGATGAATAAATTTCTTTTTGATATTCTTGAGAAACTTGAGGTTGATATTGAAAATCTATATGCATATAATTTTTAACTTCATTCCATTTCACATAAAAACCAGCCCCATGTGAGCAAAAAACAGATCCAGTTGGATTATTCATATCCTTTTCACTATCATATTGAATTTGATGAATCACTTCATCTTGGTTTAGACAAGGTTCATAACCTTTAAGAAAACAATACAAACGACCTTTTCCTTTGGTATATTGTGTAACTGCTAATTGATAATCTTTCATCTTTGCAACAGGTGCTTTTCCTTCTATCACAATATTTTGACCTGTTGTTGCTGGCAAGACAAATTCACCATTCATAGATTCTATATCATAAATAGCTTTGCTTAAATAAGCAGAGGGGATATCCAAGCGAAATTGATAATAAGGTTCTAATAATTGGCAACGAGCTGTTTTCAACCCTTGTCTTAAAGCACGATAAGTTGCCTGTCTAAAATCTCCACCTTCAGTATGTTTTTGATGAGCTTTACCTGCCAACAATGTGACTTTCATATCTGTGATAGGAAAACCAGCAAGAACGCCAATGTGTTCCTTTTCTTCAAGATGTGTCAAAATTAGTCTTTGCCAATGTTTATCTAGCATATCTTCTGAACAATTGATTGAAAATTGCAATCCACTTCCTCGCTGAGCAGGTTCTAATAAAAGATGAACTTCTGCATAATGACGTAACGGTTCAAAATGACCAATTCCTTCGACTGTTTCCAAGATTGTTTCTTTATAAATAATCTGTCCCTGATCAAATTCAACATGAAGATGAAATCTTTCTTCAATCATTTTCTTTAAAACATCAATTTGAATCTCACCCATAAATTGCACTGTCAGATCTTGTGTGTCTTCATGATATGTCATATGTAGTTGGGGATCTTCTTCTGATAATTGACGTATCTGAGAAATGGCTTCAAAACGGTCACAATCTGATGGCAAGACAATCCGATAATTCATATAAGGAGTCAGATGAGGTTGTAAAGCATTGTCTTCAAATCCCAATCCATCACCAGCTTGAATTGTTTTTAAACCTTTGACTGCACATATATCACCAGCATAAACAGTATTTTCAACTGTATATTTATAACCAGAATACTTTCGAATTTGATCGACCTTATGCTCACCCAACTGAGCCTTTACATGCAGAATCCCACCAGTTATTTTTAAATGTGTTAAGCGTTGTCCTTGTTCATCTCTTGTAATCTTATAGACTTTTGCACCAAATTCATCTGGATACCTTTTTTCTTTTGTATAAAGAGTGAGAGCTTCTAAAAAAGAATCAACTTCTTTCATTTTTAAAGCTGAACCAAAAAAACAAGGAAAAACTTTTCTATTTTCAACAGCATCTTGAATTATTGAATTTGTTAATGTTTGATGTTCAAAATAATAGTCTAAGAGCATATCATCACATAACGCAATATCCTCATAAAAATCATCTTGCGAAGTCAAATCAACACATCTTTCATCCAACTTCTCTTTTAAATCTTTCATTAAATCACTTTTTTCATAATGTGAAATATCCATTTTATTAATAAATAAGAAAGTTGGGATATGATATGCGTTTAAGAGATTCCAAATGGTTTCTGTATGTGCTTGAACACCATCTAAACCACTAATTACAATGATTGCATAATCTAAGATTTGTAATGTTCTTTCCATTTCAGCTGAAAAATCAACATGACCCGGTGTATCAATCAAGGTCATATCCACATCTTTATATCGTAATAGAGATTGTTTAGAAAAGATGGTAATGCCTCGAACACGTTCCTGCGAATCATAATCCAAGAATGCATCACCATGATCAACGCGACCCAATTTACGTATACTTCCTGCTAAATACAATAGACTTTCTGTTAGGGTTGTTTTTCCAGCATCGACATGAGCTAATGTTCCTATCACACATTTTCGCATATTCTCACCTCCTCTGCTTGAGATATTTATGAATTCATTTCAATAAATTCATCTTTTTGATTCACCATTAATTTTAATTCTTTTCGTTTATATAACCATCCTGCTACAAATACAACATCAGCGAAAATCCAAGCCAATGGATTCGCAAAACAGATAGCACTAAAACCAAGCATACCAACAAAGCAAAAGGCAACAATACATCGTGCAATCATTTCAGCAACTCCACCGAACATCGCCAAGAAACTATAACCTAAACCTTGTAATAGATTTCTTAAAATAAATAAAATACTTAAGATATAATAACAAGATGAATTATATAAAAGATACTGCTTAATATCCGCTATAATAGCTGTTTCACTAGCATCTATAAATAATAAGGATAAATAATCCGATGTCAAATATACAAAGATAAACGCAAATACACAATAAATAGCACCAATAATGCAACTTACCTTTAAACCTTGAAAAATACGTTCAATTTTATAGGCTCCTAGATTTTGTCCACCATATGTAGCCATTGTTAAGCCTAGAGTCTCCAATGGCTGTGTTAACATAATGGAAATTTTAAAGGGCGCCTCCCCCCCCAGCCACAACATCAGAACCTAAAGTATTCACAGCAGATTGAATGACTACACTTCCAATTGCTGTTATTGAAAACTGCATAGCCATTGGTAATCCTAATTGCAATAATTTCAAACAATGAATTTTTTGAAATCTTTTTTCATCATGTTCAAAAGTCAGAATATCTGTTTTCTTTTTCATATAAACATAACAAGCAATTCCCGAAATAAACTGGGCAATGACTGTTGCATAAGCAGCACCAGCAGCTCCCATATTCAACTGTGTAATAAAATATAAATCTAAAGCAATATTAATAACCGATGATAAAATCAAAAAATACAATGGTGTTTTTGAATCCCCAATTGCACGTAAAATACTCGCTAACATATTGTAAATCATTGTTGCAAATAAACCCAAGAAAATCACTACAATATAATCATAGGCTTGGTCATAAATATTACTTGGTGTTTGCATCCATGTTAAAATCTTAGGTAACAATAATACTGTCACAATTGTCATGACAATTGTGATGATTGTACAAAGATAAAATGCATTGATAATATATTCTTTCATTTGTTTGATTTTTTTGCCACCAAAACTCTGGGCTATGGGAATCCCAAACCCACTACAAATTCCAATACCAAATCCAATAATCATAAAGTTTAATGAGCCAGTTGACCCAACTGCTGCCAAAGCAACCTTTCCAACATATTTTCCAACAATAATACTATCTACCATATTATAAAACTGTTGGAAAATATTTCCAATAACCAATGGAATTCCAAAAGCAATAATGAGTTTCCATGGACTGCCATTTGTCATATCTTTCTTCATATATTTCCCTCCCCTACAAATACCTGAATATTATACAGAACTTCTCCTTTATTATAAATACATTTATTTCATTTTCTTACAAATTTCAATAAGTGAAAATAAAAATATGATATGATTGACAAAATAGACTTCTTACTAAAACAGTAAAATCACAATTTATGAAATAACATATGATATAATGGTTATACTAAATATCGTGAGGTGAGGAGAATGTTAAATATTGCATTATGTTGTAGCGCCGCTATGTCTACAAGCCTACTTGTTAATAAAATGATAGATGAAGCTAACAAGCAAGGTATTCAAATTCATATTTGGGCAAAAGGTGTCAATGAAATTGAAGCAGAAACAAAAGATGTTGATGTTATTTTGATTGCTCCTCAAGTCAAATATGCAAAAAAACAAATAGAAAAAAGAGTTTCACCTATTCCCGTTATTGAAATATCAATGAAAGACTACGGATTAATGAATGGTAAGAATATTTTCAATAATATTATCAATATTATGCAAAAATCATAATCAAAAGATAACTTTTATTTAAAAACGCATCGCTGAAATCAGTTCATAGATGCGTTTTTATATAATTAATTATCTCTTCTCTTTTTATCTTGATCATATTCTGCTTTGAGAGTTTTATGAAACATTTTCTTTTTGTGCTGGCGACAGGCATCCAAATCACAATGTTCACATATTAAATGAGCATTACTCATCTTATAAAACCTCTCTGGATATTTAGCATAGGTAACTTCCCATTCAATAAGAGAAAGAACACCTAATATAAAAAGAGTAACTGTCATGATATTGGGAATAAAGATAAGAAAACTGTATTGAAAAAATGAATCCCAATTATAGATACGACATTCCATACAACAATCTGGCTTAATAAAAATCGAATTGAATGGACACCAGCCAAATATAGCAAAGAAAACAGAAAAGTTTGAAAGTGCAAAAAACACAAATATCCATATTTTTTCAATATATCCTAACAGATATAAACTGCCTGGTACAGCCATAAACAAAATCCAAAAAAGAAAAGCAGAGATAGCTCGATAGTCATAGCGACGTTTCATCTTTATAAACTCCTGCTGTTGAAGTTCTGGATTAGGAATATAATTCTTTTCAAATTGTCTTCCTTTATATAAAGATAGATTTGCAAAAGAAAGCATATCTTTAATAGGAAAAAATGCAAAATAAATAAAAGCAATCCTATAGATTTCAACAGGTAGTGAAAACGGTAATGTGTGATCAAAAAATAAACAATATAAAGAAAAAAGAAATAGCGTTCCAGAAGTCAAAACACGTATTCTATTCATATGATTTCCATGGTCGTTTTTTACTAAGCCATCCTTGTTCTTGCCAATAATCATAATCTTTTTGACAAGCTGACCATTTCTTTAATTGTATAAAACGCATCATCATAAACATTGCTTTTGTTTTGATTTGAGGATGTGGTGTTTGTTTTAAAGAATTGGCTATCTTTATTAATTTTTGTTGAACGTTTTGTTTATTCTTTTGATTGACTTCATTCCAATGAATTGCTTGTGAACGAAATCCACATGTTTTTATATTTGAAGTTCCATAGTGCGATAAACTCACTTTGATATCTTTTATAGCTCTTTTCATCCCTGCTCCAGCACCAGATGAAATAATAACAGCTTGTTTGTTGTACATTGTTGCTTTTGGACGATGACTATCCCACCATGTAAAATAATGCTCTAACAAAGTCTTCATAGGTGCTGAAGCATGGAAACAATAGACTGGTGTTGTCAAGATTAATAAGTCTGATGATTCAATCGCTTGTGTTATGGGTTTTAAATATTGATAATGAGGACAATATTCCTCACCTTCATGCATACAACGATAACATCCTAAACAAAAGACAGGTAGATCATCTGGTAAAAAGAACTCATGTAATTCTTCTACCACTTTTAATTGATTCACTAAAAATTGTCCAGCATGATATGATGATTCTTTATGATTTTGTCCATGAATAATTGTTACGTTCATATCATGACCTACTTTCAGATTGATAGATACGATTAAATTGACGAATGTGTCTCTCTAACATAACAAGCGCTTCAGGTTCTTTCTCTGGTTCAACATCACATAATTCTATCAAAAGACGTAATGGTGCATAAAAGTGTAATGCTGTTATCTGTGAATCTAAAGACTTAAAAAGTTGAGTATGAATTAATCGTCCAAAAATGACTTCTTGATAAAGTAAAGGTTCAATCATATATTGCTGCTTCAGCATTTGTCCTAAGTCGTGATTATGAAATTGTTCAATGGTTAACAGTTTGCGAAATTGACTGGTATATTCATCATGTAAAAAGAACAAAAACATACTCTTGCCCATTTCTACCAAACGGTCTTCATCAATATTTAAAAAGAGATGAACATCTTTTTGAGCATGAGTTCCATCCATTTGCATTGAAGCAACATATTGGTTATAACGATTATTCATTTCTTCAACAATGGCTTCTAAAATCATTTGTTTGCTAGCATAATGTTTATAAAGTGATGGTGCCTTGATACCAACAGCACTTGCAATCTCAGCAACACCTACACTTTCAAAACCTTTGGTTGAAAAAAGATTTAAAGCTTGATCTCTGATTTTTTGTTTTGTTGTTAATTCTTCATTCATTTATCATTTCTCCTTTGGCTAATACTTATTAGCCTTATTGTAAACTAATAATCATTAGCTGTCAAGTCGAAAGAAAAAGTTAGATTCTCTATTCTAGAAACTAACTCATCTCAATACCATTATAAATGCCATTCCGTCCTCACATTTTTCAGCAAAAATAGTCCCATCCATCTTTTGCATTAATTCTTTACATATATATAATCCAAGTCCGCTCCCTTTCATCCCTTTTGCATTTGTTCCTCTAAAAAAGCTTTCAAAAAGATGATTAAACTCATTATCTGTGACTGTTGAACCAGAACTAAATAAACGAATTAATTGACAGTAATCTTCTTCATAAAAAGAGACTTCAATCCGACGACCATCACCATATTTAAAAGCATTTTCAAACAAATTTTCTAAAACTTCCTGACATCTTTCAATATCACCTTTGAGTAAACGATTTTCAAAATCGCCAAGCTTTAAATCTATATGTCTAAGTGCACATTGTTCTGCATAAACATTCATCACTTTAGATAAGAGATCATGAAGATAAAATTCAGAATTATGAACAGGTAAGTCTAATATATCTTCTCGAGAAGATTGAATAATCTCTTCAACATACTTTTCAATTTCTTGACTTTTTTGACCTATTTGATGCACTGCATTTCTTTTATCCTGTTCGTTTGTATAAATATCTTCCTCTAATGCTTTGCTATAAAGTTTTATTAGATTCAAAGGTGTTTTAATGTCATGCGAAAGAGATAATAACATCTTCTTTTGTTCTTTCATAAGTTCAATCTGTCTTTGTCTAGACACATCAAGTGTATCCTTTAACTGTCCCATTCCCCACATAAATCTTCCCAAATAACGGCTTTTCTCTTCCTTAATATGACCTTTCAAATGACCTTTTGCTAGTTGAATTGGTAATTCACTTAAACGTTGAAAAGGCTCAACTAATTTCTTTTTCATATATATAAGAACAACCAATACAAAGAATTCTAAAATGAATAAAGATATCTCTGCAATAAGAATAAGTTTTTGAATGTTGAAAACAGGCAATTTATATATAAATTTAATATAACCTAAAAAATCATTATGAATATAAAATGGCTGGATATAAATGTTATTGGCATTGTCTTCTTGAAAAAAGTTTTTGACAACATTTTGATTACTGATTTCTTTATCCAAGAAATCTATCTTCCAAATTGTCTCATAAGCATCTAAATTTATATTCTCAATAGATTGAATATCTGTGAGTGTTGAAAGAATGCGATTGGCTTCAACACGATAAAAATGGTTCCTCTGATTTTCAGAATGAAAAAGAAAACTGCCTAAGCCAAAAGCCACTAAAAGATAGAGAATAATTGAACAAAAGATAATACGATTATAATTCTTCATAACGATAACCGATACCCCAAACTGTTTGGATACGTTGTGGGTTCCGTGAATCTTTTTCTATCTTAGATCTTAACATCTTAATATGCACAGTCAATGTTTGATTTTCACTTTCACTATCCATACCCCATATCTCATTAAAGAGATAATCTTTATGCAATGTCTTTCCAGCATTTTCAATAAATAACATCAATAATGCATATTCTTTCACATTCAAATCTAGCAATTTATTTTTAAGATACACTTTATGTCCAGCAACATCAATACGAATAGCACCTGAATTAATGATTTGGTCTGATTGTTTATCTTTTGAATGCCTTGTCAGAATAGCTCGTATTTTGGCACACAAAATATCTGGATCAATTGGTTTTTCCATATAGTCATCCGCACCTAATTCAAAGCCCATTAATTTATCTGATTTCGCTGATTTCGCACTCATCATGAAAATGGGAACATGGCTTGCTTGACGAACTGATTGACAGAATGCATATCCATCACGACCAGGCAACATAATATCTAAAACGATGACCTGTGGCTGATGAGCTTTCAACCAAACAAAAGCATCCTCTGCTGAAGATGCATGATAGTAGGAAAAGCCTTCCTTACATAGAAAGGCTTGAATTAATTTTGCTAACTCTTGATTGTCTTCGACAAGTAAAATATCTACCATGTTTTACCACCCCATCTTAATTAACCAGTCATTGAGTTTTCTTTCTCTAGTACGCATATCATCAGTCACTTGGTACTTTCCTAAAGCAATCTCATCTCTGATATCTCCATCTTCAATATATAATACACGTTCACATTGTGAAGCCACTTTCATATCATGTGTAACTAGCATGATGCTTGTTCCTTCTGCATTAATGTTTGTGAGTTCACGCATAACATCAATAGAATTCTGTTTATTTAAAGCGCCAGTCGGTTCATCTGCAAAGATAATCTTTGGCTGATTGATGAGACTTCTACAAATACAGGCACGTTGCAATTGCCCACCAGAAACTTCTGTCACTGCATTATCAGCAACATCATTAATCCCAAGTTTTTGCATTAACATTTTCGCACGCTCTTTGATTTCATGACGCGATGATGTTTTATGATCATGTGATGCTTGATATGCTGGTAATATTATATTATCATAAATTGATAAATTTTTCAGCATATACATCTGTTGAAAAACAAATCCCATCTCTTGTAAACGTAAATCACTCATTTCATTCGCTTTTAGATTGGTTAACTCTTTTCCAAAGAAATCAACTTTCCCAGCACTGGCTTCATCCATCCCACTAACTGTATATAATAATGTTGTTTTTCCTGAGCCAGATGGCCCCATAACAGCAACCATTTCACCACTCTTAATTTCTAAATTAACATTTCTTAAAACATTATTTTGACGCTTATTCACAATATATGTTTTACATAAGTTTGAAACTTTTAAACTCTCCATTATTCTTCTCCTATTCTAAATTATTCATTTCACGAATATTAATTTTTCTCACACCACGAGTCGCAATGGCAGTTGCTATTATGATTCCAATAAGCAAGACACCAGGATATATCAAATAAGCTTCTAAAGGATTCACTTGTATAGCAACATCAGCCCCCATAATCGCAAAGATTGGTTTCAATACAAATTGATTACTTAACAATGACAATGGAATAGATATCACCATTGAAGCCAATACAACAAAAATCATACGCATTAACTGCCAGTTTCTAATTGTTGCTTGCGTGAAGCCAATACTCTTCATCATTGCAATTTCACCTTTTTCATGTGTAATAAATAATTTTTCCATCAGTAATGTAATCAACATAATAACCGCACATAAGAGCCCAGTCATTGGTAGTAAGAACTGTGCTAATATATCTTGAATGCCACCAACATTTTGATTCACAATTTCCTGAACTGTTCCCCATTCATAATCGGGAAATTCTTTTTGCATTATTTCAGCGACTTCACTCTGCGATTCATCCATATCCAGATCAACCATAATAGCCCAATAATCAAACATCATTTCTTTTTCACAGTTCACTAATGGATTTAATCGGGCACTTTTTCCTAATTGCATATAATCACTATATGTTGCAGTAATCACAAAATCTTTCTTTTCACCATTAACTGTAGCTGTCACATAGTCACCAATAACCCATGAATTTTCTTTCATGATTGCTTTTGAAAAAGCAATCTCATTTTCTAATTCTGGTGCTTTTCCATCACTATATTCTGAATAAGTTCGTTCTTTTCCTAAATATTGAAGAGACATGATATTACTTTTTGTATTCTTATCTTTTGTTTCATAAGTTATAAAATAGACGGGTATTGCTGTCATCTGAGCATTATAACCTTTATCTTTCATCTCTTGCTGAATTCTTTTGATACCATTCATAAGCTTTCGAGAATCATTATATTTATCAGTTTGACCTTCTTCTATTTTACGGACACAAACAGATGTACCAGGATCAAGATTAAACTTTTTAACCATCTCAGGACTATTCATTGTATTTATTGTATTCAATGGAATTGTAATTAAAATAAAACTGATACAAAAAGTAATAATCAAAACAACATAGCGAGTGATATGACTCATAATATCATTGAGACCAAGATAAAGAGGAACTGATAAACGCAAAGATCGTGATAAACGCAATCCTCTTCCACTATGAAATCGTTCTCCAGTATAACCCCCACGAATAGCTGTAATGGCTGAAACTTTATTCAGCTTTCTTGTACAGAAATAACAGAAAGATAATACCAATCCAATAATGAACAAAGCACATAAAATATTAATATTAATATTTAATTCACTATTAGCCATGATCATATTTTTGTTAACTCCATCAATCATTATTTGACTAACTGGCACACTGATACAGGCACCAATTATAGCGCCAACTGTAACAATCGCAAGATATTTAATCAAATATAATTTTTTGATTGCATAATTACGTAAACCAATCGCTTTTAATATTCCTATTTCCTGATATTGTTCTTCTAATGAGAACACCAATGTAAATCTCAACACAAGTAATGCAATTAAAATAAGACAAATACCTATGAGTATAAGCAATCCTGCCATAACCATATCAAAAGAATAAACCATTCTATACGTATCCACTGTAATTGTATTCATGATACCTTTAAAACCTTCATCATTCATTTGATCTGCAATCTTTGAACCTAAATCTGAATTGATATAATATAAACCAAGCTGAGATGTCACTTTTTCATAATCATCATAGTCTTGTTGACTTAACATAAAACGACTCATGCCAACCATTTCACTTCCAAAAGCAGCATCCTTGACAATCGCTTTTATCATCAATTCTTTTTTCACACCATTTTGATTAATTATCAAACGATCACCAATTTGAAGATCAGTTCTTTCTTGAACAGATACAGAAATAGCAACTTCTCCATTATGAAGTTCTATCTTTTCTCCATCTGTATCAAACACCTTACAATAATCAACATTATCTGTTGACAAGAATAAACTGGCACCTTTGTTATCAAAAGCTGATGTTTGATTATCCTGCTTAAGAGTGATTGATTTATCTGATATTTCAAGAAAATTATTATACTGATAATCATCAATATCTCCCTTGACCTTTTTTTGATCCAACCAATTATTAATCTTATCAAGATCCTCTTTAGAATTCATAACAATATTAACATCTGGAATATGAGCATAATTCATATAATAATCAACTGCTGTTCCCACTATCATAATATTATTAATACTACTTGCTAAAAACACTGTTGATAATGTGATAAAGAGAAATAGGATCATATTGACACCTTTTCTTTTCATCATATCTTTTTTGAGTATTTGTAATAACATAATTTTTCTCCTTTATCCAACTTCATTATAAAGAATCAATTATTAAAAAATCCTTAAATTAAAATCTTTTTAAAAGTTTATTTCAATTCATTATAACTGTAATTAATAAATTAAAAAATATTTTTATATACTTGTTTCTGTTTATTAAAAATATCCTTTTGGTTTATTAATCATTTATACTATGCATATTATGTTATTGCTGCTTATCCTAAAAAACATATCTTTAAATGATTTATGTTATAATAATGATGAAAATAATATGGAGGATATTCTATGAAGAAAAGAATGGCAATTCTAGGTACTATTATTATATTTATTGTTTCTATCTGCTTGCTTCTTCTCCCAAAAACAAAATCTGAAGATTCATCACAAATATCAAACTATCCAGACTCATATATGGTAAAGACAAACAATTATTTTGATTATCAACCCGGTTTAGAATGTGCAGCTTTTTCATCTGCATACCTTTTGCGTTACTACGGCCAAGAAGCAGAAGGCTTAAAACTATTTGAAACTTTTCCTGGTAAACTCTCAGGTGGTGGAGTCAGACCAGATGGAGTGACTGAATTCTTTAAAAGTCAAGGGTATCAAGCAGAATATATTGTGAATGGTACGATTGATGGTCTTAAATCTGAAATTGCTAAAGGTGCACCAGTGATTGTTTTTATCCATGTCGAAGAACCTTATGATAATCCTCATGCTACGCATTATGTTCCTATTGTCGGTTATGATAAAGATTATTTCTATTTTGCTGAAAGTCTCGATTATTTAGCAAATTGTAAAGATCAATCAGGTTTAATATATAACCGTAAAACTGAAATAGCAAAGTTTAAGAAACTTTGGGATCATATTGATAGTATCTGGGATTTTCCTTATTTTATAATTACACCGTAAAAATAATTTTTTATAAAAGTGATATTATCTTACTTTTGGTGATGAGTGTTAATGATTTAGAAATCAAAAAACACCCTAATGATATTGATCTTATTCATGAATATAAAAAGAAAGATGAAAATTTTTATTAATTTTCCAATTTATATGTTACTGATGTTAACACATTTAATGCAATAAAAAAGACTTATAAGTTTTCAATCTCATAAGTCAAATTTAATATTTATTAGTCTTGAAACATCTTCTCTTTATTGATAAGCCAATCAATAGCTTCTAAAACGCCACCATCATTATTTGATGAAATTGTATACTTAGAAATGGCTTTCACTGATTCTTTAGCATTTGCCATAGCAAAGCTATATGTTGCCTGTTCAAGCATTTCCTGATCATTACCGCTATCTCCAAAAGCCATCACATCCTCATCAGCAATATTCCATCTCTCCATTAATAGTTGAATGCCATGAGCTTTATTAATTCCTGGAATAATCAAATCAATCCCAAAATGACCACAGTCTACTGGTGTCATAATATGTCCAATTTTTTCTTTCAATTCATTTAAGATCATATCAAAATTATCTTCATTGCAGCTTAAAAAGACTTTAAAAATAGAATCATTTAAATCTTTAAAATGAGCAACCCGTTTCATTCTTGGATAATAGAAATTTAAACGATGAAAATAATCATCATCTACAGACTCATTAATGTATGCACTTTTTTGACCACAAACAATTTTCTTGATTTTAGGATATTGTTCAATTGCATCTAGAACTTGTTCTAATTCTTCCTCTTTTAATTGAGCCACAAATATATCTTTATCTTGATCGACAATATACCCACCGTTTTCAGCAATAAAAGTGATTTCTTTTTGAATTTCCGGAAAGAAAGAACGAAGCTGGTAATATTGATTCCCACTTGCAACAACAAAATGAATATCATTTTCTTTCATATATTCATATTGCTTCATAAATTTCTCTTTATTATATTGATTATCACTTGTTAAAAAAGTTCCATCCATATCTACCGCAATGACCTTTACACTCATATTCGCATTATCTCCTTATAATAAACCATTATTTTTTAATTGTTCTTCAATCAAAGATTGATCAATTGAACACTTTGAATCACCTAAATGAATAGAGGGTTTTGTTTTGCCATGATAATCACTACCACAAGTCACTAACAAATCATATTCTTGCGCTTTCTTATAGAAATAATCAATGGCTTCTTGACTATGATAACTACTAAATGCTTCAACACCATCAATTCCTATTTTGACCATTTCATCAAATAATTCATACTTATCTTTTAAGTTATTACCCGGATGTGCTAATACAGTTTTACCACCATATTTATGAACCAAATCAATTGTTTCTTGGAGCGTTGGAAAAACAATTTCAGTATAACAAGGTTTTCCTTGAGCATAGAAATCCCAATAGAAATTGACATATGGATTATCACTTCTTTTGCCACCTTCACGATATGGTTTTAACAACTCATGGTTTTTATATTCTTCTTTTGCTAAAAGGACTTCTCCAAACATTTCACCAGTCCAAACACCGTTATCACTCACTGCATCTAAATCTTCTTTCTTTAAATCAAAACCTAAAGCATTCGTTAATTTTAATTTTTGATTTGAACAACTTAATTCTTGTCTGAGAACATTTTCTTCTAAAGCCTTGATCTCTTCTTGATGATAATCCATGCCATATCCTACAACATGTAAATTAACCCCTTCAAATGTACAATCAATTTCTACTGCTGGTATACACTTGATACCTACTTCTTGACAACATTTGATTTCTTCATCAATTGCCTTGACACTATTGTGATCTGCGATAGCCATAATCTCAATTCCTGCTTCTAAGCATTGATGAACCAACTCTGATGGTGTAAACTGACCATCATCTGAATATTTTGAATGCATGTGTAAATCGATATAATTTTTCATTTTTTTCTCCTCTTTACTTTCTTTTATATCTTGAACTTTCTATACATAGAGATGCTAATCCTTCAAAAATATATGTTTCCATTTCGTTAATAAACTGGAACTCTGGTAAATGCTGTACAGGTATATATTTTTTTATAGTCGCTTTAAATGTTTCCGTTTCTACACAAGGTGTATAAAGAATCATTAACGAAGGATTCATAATTGCAATAATACTGGCAGCTTGTTTGATTAATAATGATAATGGATCTTTTTTTAATATGTCTTCTTGTTCTTTTAATGTTCCATTTGGTAAATAAGCAAGTTCACCAGCAAAGTGTGTTGCTCCATATAAAAGAGAACCATTAATATAGAGACCACACCCACTATGATGATTATCAGGTTGGTAAACAAAAGCAATTGACTGACTTTCTATCACATGAGTATGTATGTAACCTAACATAACTGTATTCACATCATTTTCAATCATTGTATGAATACCACAAACTGTTTCAATGTGCTTTTGTAATTCTACACCATCAAGTGATTCTATATCAGATTTCTCAATTTTCCCATTTGTCACAATAGCAGGTATCGAAATCCCTAGATATTGGATATGATGTTTTTCTTTTATATCTTGGATCAAGTTTGTAAGAACATTGAGATTCAAAGTATCAAACTGACATTTCATATTTTCTATAATCACAAAATCTAAATCAACAATTCTACATTCTATAGAAACCGTTTGATTTTGCACTCTTAAATCAATAAGTCCAAATACCATATATGAACCACAGATTTTATATTGCTTCGCTTTTCTGCCTCCTGTTGATTCACAATCTTCAACTCTGACAATAAATTGATTTTCTAGAAGTTCTTTTAAAATATTGGTAATTGTTGCATGTGATAGATGTGTCTCTTCAGCAATTTGATTTTTCGTTGCATATTTGTTTTCAATAAAATAATCTTTTACTTTTTGAATACTAATATTTTTTAATCCTTTTGACTTATACATAGTTCACCACCTTTCATCAACACTTGACGAATCTTCATATACATAGTATACATTGTTTATTAAAAAATGCATATATAATTTCATAAAATGAAAAAGATTATCTTTCCTATTCTTCATTAATGAGTACAATAAGTGATTACAACAAAATAAAAGCTATCAAAACATTAAATAGTGATATTCATTTTAAATTTGGATGATCACATCTTATTTACATTTTTATATTTGGAAGTGACACAGTCTTACTCAAAAAAAGATTACATCTAAAAAAGTCTCACCTCAAAAGGCAAGACTATCTTCCTTACTGATATGCTTTCATAATTTCCATCATATGCTGACGATTAGATGTTGTAATGAGTGCAATACTTCCATGATAGGAATCAGTGATATATTTTAAAGCAGAATGTACAGGATGACTTTTTAATTTTAATTGATTTAATCTTTCAACATTCTCATCAGTTTTATAATGACTATCTATAATATAATCTAATGATGAATATTGACCTTTAAGTAATGGTGAGTAAGCTATTAATGTTAAATCATCATAATAATTTAAATATGCATCAAGATCTTGATTTAAAGCAACTTGAGGATAAAAATCAGCATCAATTAATGGTTGTAAATAACTATAGCGTTGTTGAATGACACTAAAGAAAGCAAAATGATGTTGTAAACATATTTCTCGCGCACTTTCAATTCGCCATGTATAAAAATTACTGCAACCTATTGCTTTGACTTTCCCTTCTATAATTAATTCATTAAGAGTTTCCATGACCTCAAATTGCGATACAGAGAAATCATCAACATGTAGGTAGAGAATATCAATATAATCAGTTTGAAGATTTCTTAATGATTGTTCTACTGCGTTCAGTATGACTTCCCTTTTTAAGCCTTGCATATTTGAAAAATCCTGATTTCCTTTAACTTTTGGTAAAGCTCCACATTTTGTTCCAATAATAAATTGTTGACGATTCTGATGTTTTGTCAACCATTCACCAATAACACACTCACTTTCACTTCCATCACCACCATTCCATACAGCATAATTGTTAGCAGTATCAATAAAGTTACCACCTTGAGATGCATAAGCATCTAAAATCGCAAAAGATTCTTCCTTATTTAACTTTGTTCCAAAATGAATAGTTCCTAACCCAATCGGGCTCACATATAAGTGAGAATGCCCTAAACGTATTTTTTTCATTTCCAATTCCTCCTTCATAAAACCTATTATATGACACCACAAAAAAATTGGAAGTACGTACTTTTTTGTGCTATACTTACAAAAAAGTATGATAACAAGGAGATATATTATGGAATATAATAACTGGGAAGAAGGCTGTCCTCTCTTACTTACACAAAGAATTATTTTAGGAAAATGGAAATTATCAATTATCTGGTTTTTAGCCACTTATGGAACAATGCGTTATACAGAATTACAGAAAGCTTTTGATGACTCTACACTAACTCAAAAAATGCTGACACAACATCTCAAGGAACTTCAACAAGATAATTTGGTGAATCGAAAAGCCTATAATGTTGTACCACCTAAAACTGAATATAGTCTAACACCGCTCGGCGAAACATTCATACCAGTATTAAGAAGCATGGAGGAATGGGGAGAACATTATATTAAAGAATGTCAAATGCAAGAAATAAAGAATCAACAAGATATTTAATCTTTGTATCAAATCATTTTGAATTAATAAAATTTTAGATAATATATATGAAACTATGACTTCAAGTTGCGTAAATGCAATTTCAAGTTGGTAGAATAATAGATACTTTTCCATTATAATTATGTTAGAAATAAGAATGGAGGAATGTAATATGGCATTCGCAGATAATCTCAAACAAATGAGAAAGAAAAAAGGTATTTCACAGGAAGAACTTGCTCAATTATTAAATGTCAGTCGTCAAGCAGTATCTAAATGGGAACAAGGTATAGGATATCCAGAAGTAGAAAAATTATTAATCTTATCAAGTCAACTGAATGTCTCTTTAGATAGTTTAATGGCTGATGAGATTATCAATAATAATACATCTCAAGATAATCATTGTTCAGGAAGAATTCTCATTTCTTCTTATGATGGAAAGTCTATTGTGAACTGTTATAAAATATTATCATCACATATGTTTAAAACTAAAGATAATGAACCTAAATATGCTTTATTTGGTGTTGATGGCAATTCATTTTGGGGTGAACATACAACAGTTTTAGGTTGGTATGATCATGAAGAGAATATAAAAAAAGAAATTCAAGACATAATGTTTGCAATGAAAAATGGTGAATCATCATATGAATTGAAATATGCAGTCAAAACAAGAAGACATTTATGGAGAATAAAGATTAAGGAATAGTAATTTGAACAGAACAAATAGATTCATTATGCAATCTCTAAAAACATAATATTTCTTATGAAGTCATAATTTTATCTGAAACATTTAAAATAATATGTCCAATTTTTACAATAAATAAAAGAATTTATTCAGTTATAATATTGCTATCATACAAATAGAAAGAGAGATTATAGAGATGAAATTTAATGAAACAACAGTTCGTATTCTTGTTAGAAAAAATTATGGAGAGTGCTTTGATTTTTATACTCAAAAAATGGGTTTAATTCCAGTTTGGGGCGATAGAAATGGACCTTATACTTCATTTGCAGTTAGTTCAGATACACCACCATGCTTTGCTATATTTTTAGGTGATGCAATGCCTATGTTTCAAGGCTATAAACAACCAGATGGTGATACCCCAACAGATACTCTTGTGGCAGTTATTCCTACCCTTGACTTAGATGGAGATTACTTACGTTTAAAAGAAGCTGGTGTCACATTTATAGGTGAACCTCAATTTATTGAAGAATGGGGTATGCGTTGTACATATTTTAGAGATCCTGAAGGAAATTTATTTGAATTGAATGATGCATCAGGAGTGTAATAAGTTATACTTATCTTTATAAAAATTTGAAATATCAAAAGGAGACGAGTTATGAATTGGGAGCCATGGACTGGATGTTATCAAATAAGTGATGGTTGCACAAACTGTTATTACTATGGACCACATGCAAAACGTTATGGTCAAAATACCATCACAAAGACAGATCAATTTGATTGGCCTATAAGAATGAATGCAAAAGGTGAGTACAATATAAAAGGAAATAAGATATTGGCAACATGTTTTGCAACTGACTTCTTTCTTCCAGAAGCCGATGAATGGCGTCAAGAAGCTTGGGCCATCATCAAACAAAGACCAGATATAGAATTTTTAATTCTCACAAAAAGAATTGATCAATTTCTTATCTCACTACCATCAGATTGGGGTGAAGGATATGAAAATGTAAATATTGGCTGTACTGTTGAAAATCAAGAAAATGCTGATTATAGACTTCCATTATTTTTATCCTACCCTATAAAAAGACGTTTTATTGCTTGTGCCCCCCTCTTAGGACCCATTGATTTAACTGCTTATCTTCATGGGGTAGAACATGTCACGGTTGGTGGTGAAACAAGTCGAGAAGCTCGTGTATGCAATTATGATTGGGTGCTTGATATTCGTGAACAATGTGTAAAAGCCAATGTTACATTTTGGTTTAAAAATACTGGATCACTTTTTAAACAAGATGAGATTGTCAAAAAGATTAATCCATTCAAACAAACAACTGTTGCAAAAGAACTTGGTATCAATATTTTAAATGGTAAAAGATTGTTTTGATGTTATAATGAATTCATGGAGGTTATAAATATGCATTATATAAAAGCAAGAGATTTTATTTATAAAAATGCACGACCTATTGATATGGCAAGGTGGAAATATTTATTTGAAAACGGTTCAAAAGAAGCTGTTTTAGAAGCCTTGTCTACATATCAAAATGAAGATGGTGGCTTTGCTCATGCACTAGAACCTGATTGTTGGAATCCTCATTCATCACCAGTTCAAACATGGGTAGCTACAGAAATCATTAAAGAAATACAGTTAGAAGATAGAAATCATCCTATTGTTCTAGGAATTCTTAAATATCTTGCATCTGGAAAAGATTTTAATGGACACACATGGGCGAACACTGTAACCAGTAACAATGATTTCCCTCATGCTCCATGGTGGGAATATGAGCCTCAACAAGACCTTTCATATAACCCTACAGCATGTTTGATTGGTTTTATCCTCAAATATGCAGATCAAGGAAGTCAGATTTACGAATTAGCTTGTCAACTTGCTCAAGAAGCATACAGTTATTTTCAAGAGCATTTTCCATTAGATTCTATGCATACTGTTTCATGTTTTGTAGCACTTTATGAATATATGCAAGCGTGTCAATTCACCCAGCTTCTAGATATGGAAGAATTCAAAACATTATTAACACAGCAAATTCAGCATGTAATCACTTATGAGACTTCCAAATGGGCAATTGAATATGTATGTAAGCCATCCCTTTTTATAAGTTCAAAAACAAGTGATTTTTATGAACAGAATCAAAAGATATGTCAATTTGAGTGTGAGTTTATTTTAGATACTCAAGAAGCCGATGGAACTTGGGCAATTACATGGTCATGGGATGATTATCCTGAACAATGGGCTATAACTAAAAACTGGTGGAAATCAGACTGGATTATCAAATATGTGAAATTCTTGAAAGAGTTTCATCATTCATCAACAAATTCAATTGAATAATTCTTATGAGTATATATCTATGAATATATACTTTTTTCTTTCAAACAAAAAAACAAACTCAAATAGAGTTCGTTCTTATTCAAATATATTATTGATATTTTCATCTTGAATAGGTATCCATATTTCAATAATTGAAGAATCTCTATTCCAGTGGAATCGATAATCATATTTTTCAAAATGGATAAATTCATTTTTTATAGGTACATATTGACTTTGAGGAAGAATATCTTCATATATCTGACCATAAGTTTGATAAATTTGATTTATTGGACCAGTATGTTCAACAACCATATATTTATGAGATCTTATATGCTTTGATACAAATCCAATGGGGATATGTGAAGTTTGAGGAATTGCACAAAAATAGTATAATTTCCCTTGTCGTCTTTCCATGAATGCGTATTTGATCCAATGTCCAGATTGTGACAAATGTAATGTTTTTAAATTGATATTGAATTGTCTCCAAAATGATGTACTGATTTGAAGATTTCTTCTTTGTGATGTCGTTAATTCAATATCCTGTCCAACCACAAAAAACTCATCTAATTCCTGTATTCTATAATTCATTATTTTACTCATTTTTCTTAAAATTTATCTTCATAATAACTGTCTGCCAAATAAATAGCTCCTAAAGGATTATGCGCCAAAACACGATCCTTAACAGCAAATACTGTTACAGGAGCCTCAGAATATTTAAAAAACAATGTATCATGACCTACACATAATCCTAAAACAATATTAAAATCAGTCTTTTGCTGATTAAAAAGTTCTGCTTGAGCAATAGGATTACACATTGCTACATCACAATCATCAATTCCTATAATGTGACGATCAACACTTCCAATTTTACAAATAAGCGATTCAACATCAAATCCATTTTTTATTAATATCTGATTGAATACTTGCGCTTCTTTTGATAAACCAACACAAAATGCCAATCCAAGTTTTTGATAACCCATTTTCTTACAAAAATCAATAATTTCCTTTAATCTTGTCTTTTCCCCATAGTTATCCATAACTATCTGAGAAGAAGCATTAGCAATTGCATAATTTTCATCTTCTTGATATAGACTCAGTATTTCTTCTTGATTTTCATGACATGATGGACAATGAATTGGTGCGTTTTCTAAATTTTTATCATGACAAGCGTGTTTTTGGCAATATGCACATGTATACTTCATTAAAAATCCTCCCTATAATTTATGGTATTATATCACCTTCTCAAACTTTTATCTACCAAATGATTTGAATCCATCATTACAAAAAATAAGAAATTCTTTTATAGATATTTCTTTACTATATTTAATTCCTAAAATAATAAATAATAATTGAACGATTGTGAAATAACAATCTTTTAAATCAAATATAAAGAGATGATACAAATAAATATAATTTAAACTACTCTCCAAAAGAATTTATTTATTAAACTGCATAGATATTTAACAATACCATAAACATAATCTTATTGAAAAAAGAGTATATATCAATGAACTTTATTCAGTATACACTCTTTTATACTTATTGACTCTTTTATCTCAAAGATTTTCTAAGATATTTTGCTGTTATTGTCTGAGCAGTATCAATCATTTCTTGTGGTGTACCTGTAAAAACCACTTCTCCGCCTGCTGTACCGCCATCTGGTCCTACATCAATAATGTAATCTGCTAATTTCATCACATCTAAATTATGTTCAATAACAATAACTGTATTCCCTTGTACGACAAAGCGGTCTAAAAGTTTCATAATATTCTTCACATCAGAAGCATGTAACCCAGTTGTTGGTTCATCTAATAAATAAATATTTCCTTTTTGGTCAAGATGTTTGGCCAACTTAATTCTTTGAAGTTCCCCTCCAGAAAGAGTTGAGAGTGGTTGACCAAGCGAAAGATAAGATAATCCTACTTCCATCATTGCATTGATTTTCTTTGCAATCTTCTTATGTTCTGCGAAGAATTCTGATGCTTCTTCCACAGTCAGATTTAAAATTTCCATAATGTTTTTTCCATGATATTGATATGATAGAGCTTTCTCACTATAACGTTTTCCATTGCATGCCTCACAAGTTGTTGTGACTGGATCCATAAAAACAAGTTCTATAGTTACTTTTCCTTTACCTTTACATTCTGGACATGCCCCTTTACTATTAAATGAAAACAGTGAAGCAGACACTTGATTCTCTTGCGCCATGAGTTTTCTGATATCATCAAAAAATCCTAAGAAAGACACAGGTGTAGATCGATTTGTAGCTGTCACTGATGATTGATCAACAATGATGACACGCTCATCATATTGCTTAGCAAAAACATCTCTAAAAAGACTAGATTTACCAGACCCTGCAACCCCTGTCACAACACACAATACATTTTCAGGAACATTCACTGAAACATTCTTAAGATTATGCAACTGAGCATTTCGAATTGGTAGAAATGTTCTCACTGGTCTTGGTTGTTCTTTGATTCCTATATGTTCACGCATTGCATTCCCTGTTAATGTATCAGATTCTAAAAGTTGATGATAACTTCCTTGATATAAGATTTCTCCACCATATCGTCCAGCTCGTGGCCCAACATCAATAATTTCATCTGCAATAGAAATGACATCTTTATCATGTTCTACAACCAAGACAGTATTTCCTTTATTGCGTAAACTTTGAAGCAGTTTTGTCATACGATAGACATCTCGTGGATGCATTCCTGTACTTGGTTCATCAAAAATATAAATCAATCCTGTTAATGAACTTCCCATGTATCTCACAAGTTTCAATCGTTGTGCTTCACCGCCAGAAAGTGTCGTTGTTTCCCGATTAAGACTTAAATAAGGCAAACCAATATCAATCATTCTTGTGAGTGTAGCGACTAATGTTTGAATAATTGTTTCACCACGTGGATCATGAATTTCCTTTAAAACTTCACGGAGATGAATAAATTCCATTTCACACATATCAGCAATACTATATCCATGAATACAACAAGATAAAGATAATGAATTCAAACGTTTCCCATAACATTCTGGACATTCATGTTCTTTCACCAATTTTTTTAAGCGAGATAGAGTCTGGTCACTAGACATGGATAAATCACGCTTAACAAGAACACGATTTAGATGATTATAAATCCCTTCTAGTTTTTTATTAACACGTTCGCCATCTTTTTCATATGCACCATAAAGCAATAGATTTCGTTCTGGAAGAGAATAATCCTTCCATTTTTTATCTAAATCAAATAAACCAGTTTCAGTATATTGTTTCCAATACCAGTTTCCTATATGAAAAGCAGGAATATCCAGCATATCTTCATTTAAACTTTTATCTGAATGAATCACTTGTTCTATATCAATATCTAAAACTTTACCTATTCCAAAGCAAGTTGGACACATTCCATTAGGGTCATTAAAAGAAAAATAAGATGCTGTTCCAACATAAGGTGTTCCAATGCGTGAAAAAAGCAAACGTAATGCCGAATACATATCACTGATTGTCCCTACTGTTGAGCGAGCATTACCGCCCAAACGTGCCTGATCAATAATCACAGAAGCTGACAGTTGATCAATAAAATCTACTTTTGGTTTTTGATATTTTGGTAATCTACCCCTAATAAATGCAGAATATGTTTCATTCATTTGGCGCTGACTCTCTGCTGCAATTGTATCAAAGACTATACTTGATTTCCCCGATCCTGATACACCAGTAAAAACAATGATCTTTTCTTTAGGTATTTCTAGAGATACATTTTTTAAATTGTTTTGAGTTAATCCTCTTATTGTTATGTAATCTTTATGAGACATAAATAAACTCCTCTCTTTATTCATAATATTTTTGATACTAAACTGTATCATATTAAGCATAAACCTTCCTGTTAGGGAAGAGTCAATATATTTTATTCTCTTAATAAAAATAAAATTTTCATGTTTGAATAATCATCTTATGATGTTAAAATAAAAAAAAGAGGTGAAGCAAATGGAAATCAGAACTTTACAATATTTCTTAACAATAGCAAGAGAGAAAAATATATCTAAAGCAGCAGAATATTTACATATGACCCAACCTACTCTCTCAAGACAAATGAAAGAATTAGAAGAGCAACTTGGAAAACAACTTTTTACAAGAGGAAATCGGCAAATCTCATTAACTGATGAAGGTATGATTCTCAAAAAACGTGCAGAAGAAATTATCAGTATTGTTGAAAGAGCTGAAGCAGAAGTGAGAGCAAATGAAGAATTACTGACAGGAGATATTCATGTTGGATGTACTGAAAAAATAGGTTTAAAACATATTGCTCAATCACTTGCCCTCATGCAAGAGAAACATCCCTTTGTCAGAGTCCATATTAAATATGGAAGCACTGAAGACATCTCATCTCAGATAGAAAAGTCTGAACTTGATTTTGGGATTGTGATTGAACCAGTTGATTTTATGAAATATGATTATTTGAAAATACCACATTCTCATACTTGGGGTGTTTTGATGTCTCAAGAGAGTCCACTTTCTCAACTTGAATACATCACTGCTGATGATCTACGTCAAGTACCATTGTTATGTCCTTCACAGGAACTGGTTAAAAATGAAATTGCTGGATGGGTTGGTGGTAATCAAAGGAAATTAAATATTGTTGGAACTTATAATTTTCCTTTTGCTTTATCTTCGCTTGTGAAAGAAAGTCATCTTTATGCTTTATGTTTTGAACAGAGTTTTGATGATGCAATGGATAATGTCTGTTTTCGACCACTTACACCAGCAATAGAAGAAAACATGGTATTTATTTGGCGTAAATATCAGGTGTTTTCTAAACCTATTGAAATCTTTATGAATATGCTGAAAGAAAAAGTACAGAAATGAGTTGAACTCTTCTGTACTTTTTATGTCTTTAGTTTAAATCTTCACCATTGGTTGCGATACATTTTTGATACCAGTAAAATGAATCCTTACGACTTCTATCGTATGTTCCATTTCCAGCATCATCTTTATCAACATAGATAAAACCATAACGCTTTCTCATTTCACCTGTTCCAGCTGATACGAGATCAATACATCCCCAAGTTGTATACCCAATTAAATTGACACCATTGTCAATAGCTTTGCTCATTTCCATAAGATGTTCTCTTAAATAATCAATACGATATGGATCATGGATGCTACCATCTGCTTCAACTGTATCAAAAGCACCTAATCCATTTTCAACGACCATTAATGGTCGTTCATAACGATCATAAATCATCTCTAGATAATAACGCAGTCCTTGAGGATCAAATGCCCATCCCCAATCTGAATATTGTAAATATGGATTTTTTGCACCAGCCGCAAAGTTTCCAGAAACCATTTCATCTGCTTCATGCGTTGTTTCAAGTGATGACATATAATATGAGAATGTATACATATCGACAGTTCCATTTTTTAATTCAATCAAATCCTGATTCGTGATATCTAAATGAACTTCATGCTCCTTCCATAAACGTGTTGCATAGGTTGGATATTTACCCTTGCACTGTACATCTCCACAATAGAAGATAGATTTTTCCCACATATGGCGATTCGCTAAAATATCACGAGGATCACACGTTCCTGGATAGAATGTAATCCCACAAATCATACAACCAATCATATTGTCTGAATCAATTTCATGTCCTATTTGTACAGCTCTTGCACTGGCTACAAACTGATAATGTAATTGCTGATATCCTTCCTGATGTTCTTTTGAACCTGCTTGATTCCCAAATAAATTCAACATCATAATTGTATTATTGATTTCATTAAATGTTAACCAGTATTTAACCAATCCCTTATATTCTATGAAACATGTTCTGGCATATCTTTCATAAAAATCAATTAGTTTTCGATTGTTCCATCCACCATAATGTTCTTCTAAATAAAGTGGTGTATCAAAATGCCAGATAGTCACCAATGGCTCAATTCCATATTTTTGACATTCTTTAAATACGTTACGATAAAATTCAATCCCTTTTTGATTTGGTGTTTCTTCATCCCCGTGCGGATATAAACGACTCCATGAAATAGAGAGTCTAAACATCTTAAATCCCATTTCTGCAAACAATGCAATATCTTCTTTGTAGTGATGGTAGAAGTCAATACCATCATGATTTGGGTAATAGTAATCATCTAAAACTGCATATTTTGCGCCATCAGGAATAGGCTGGCCATTCCTGACTTTACCAGGATTCCCATCCTTATCAACAAATGTCACATAACGAGGTTCTTTGACTGAGCCTCCCGTTGTCACATCAGTCTTGGCTGGTCCTCTTCCATCTTTATTCCAAGCTCCTTCAGCTTGATTGGCAGCAATTGCTCCACCCCATAAAAAATCTTTTTGAAATGCCATCTTTCTTTCCTCCTTGATTCTATTGTAACAAATTTTATGTTTGAATATAAAAACAATTTGTTATGATTTATACAATAAAAATAACGATAACAGTATAGACAATCAATGTCACAACCATGTTTAATGAAATCAGTGCAGCTGTATAACTGTTATCTTCTTCACTTTTAAACAGTGGTGATATTTGCATTGGTAAAGCAAATCCAGTTGGACACATAAAATAGATGAGCACTGCCAACATATAAATCTTATCAGCCATTAAATGTGGGAAGAATACAAAGAACCCTACAATGACAAAGGCAAATAGAACAATTCTCACAATTAATAATTTCAATAGCGAACCTAGTGTGTCCATATTGATTTTTAAGTTATAGCCAATAATGAATAAAATCATACCAATAATTGGACCTGTAATCATATTGATTGTATTTGTATAAACATCAATAAATGGTGTTTGTGCTAACATATTGTAAACACCTAATAAATTCAATCCTAAACCTAAGATAACTGCAATCACAAATGAATTCGTAAAAATTGTTTTGGCCAATTCTTTTGGACTTGTTTGTCCTGCACTCAGTTTAGCGACCATGATTGGGATAAGCACAAAGGCAATTAAAGTTCCTGCTAAGTCAAAGATAACTGTATTGCTGGCATATGCAACACCAACAATAGAAGTATAAAGCGGTAATGCAACATTTCCTCCTTCACATGTTGTTAACATGAAATAAGAAATGTGAGAAAATCTTTCACCTGTGAACTTTGTGAAAAGTTTTCCAATGAACATTGTCAAAACAAATGCGATAAAAACATAAACAACAATCAAAATTGCTGATGATTCTATTTTTGAAGTTAATAAAATATTAAAGATTAAGATTGGAAACAAAACATTAAAGACAATATTGTTGGCTCCTTCTTTTTGTTCTGGTGTAACAAATCCCTTAATTCTTGATATAATCCCTAAAAGTACCATAAAGAATACGGGAAATAAAGTTGATAATGCTGCCATAAATTCCTCCTATTTATTTGTATATTTATATTTTCAATTGTTTTCAAAAAATGAATAATAAATTGTTTCATCTTTTGATGTTTTTATTCTAATATATAAATAAAAAGAATACAAACGCCTATAAATTATAGATTTCTATACCTAAAAGGCATATAAAAAAACTTATACCAATTAAATGATATAAGTTATCGTAAAGGAATATATAAATCCAACTCAGAATCAGGATGATTATAGCCTAGAAATCTTTCGTCCAAAACTTCAAATGTTTCTCGTGAATCTATTTCTTCTTTGGTAGAAAGAAGCCATGTTCCCCAAATATAATTTATTGTTTGTGGTAATGTCTTAAAACAGCCATGATGTGTAAAAACAACATAACGGCCTCCTGGTATGACTTTCTTGATAAAATATGATGACATATTTTCAAAAGAATCAACCTCTATACCAACCACTTCATTAAATATTGTCTCTTCTCCAACAATAAAATGAACATCACTTAAAGATGATTCATAAATACCAAATTTACGATGCTCATGATAAGAATAAGGAGCCTTTTCTTCAAGACTATAAAACTCTTCCCAAAGTTTTTTAATCTCCTTGGTTCTTAATTGAGTCTGTCTTCTGATTCCAACAACCTTAATTTCAGGCAATATGACAATTTGAGGATGAACAGTAACATGATGAACTAAGTGTTCTAACAAATCAGAATTTAAATTTGCTTTATTGGAAGTTAATGTTTGTATTCGATTCTCTCGATATTTTTGTGGACTCACTTTATAAATCAATTTAAAAGCACGACTAAAAGACTCAGCTGATTCAAAATTATTTTTTATAGCAATATCAATAATTTTATGATGCGTATATAAAAGTTGGTGAGCAGCATTGGCAAGTCGTCGTTTTTTTATATAATTACCAACACTCTCTCCAATCAATGCTTGAAATTGTCTATTAAAATGAAAGTATGAATAACCAACAAAATGAGCAACTTCTTCAACTTTGATATCTTCTTCTAAATGATTTTCAATGTAGATAATAGCATCTTCTAAAGCCTTTTGATAGTTCATGTTTTTATATCCTTTCTATAATGATTGCCAATCAAACAATCCTTTTTGAACATCATCAATATGAATTTCAATTTCTGATGTTTGATTATCAAATGGTTGAGATAAATGATACAGATTCCAGCCATTCTCATGTCTCCCACCCCAGCATAACTCGATTGTCCCATCAATCGGTGAAATAATCATACTTTTGGTTGTACCAAAACTTTCTTTATAATTATGAAAACAAAGTCCATCAGGATATTTATCTAATAACATTTCTTTGAGTTTTTCTCTTGTGACTGTTGTTTCTTGCTCCAACTCTTTTTGTATATACTGATAGCGACCAATACTATGTGTAAAAACTTGTTTTTCTAAATGTACGAATTCAGATAATATAGAATGATTTGTTGCATGAATCATCTGTTGAGAACTATAAATATTAATTTCTCGAAATGCTTTTTGACCATCCATCGTTTGGACAAGTGCCCCATGACCTGTCTTATCTAATAAAATGATATTCATATTAAAAACAATTGGCATATCTTTTAAATAAGCTAATGCCTCTTTTGTATTTTTACAGTTATCAAGCAGTGCTCTCACAACAACCCAATATTGTAAACCTTGAAATTGTGGTTTTTGCATATGAGGTAAGTTAGCAACAGGAAGACCACATGAACTGATTGTGACAGCTAAACCCTGATTATTGAAACCATCATCCCGTCCAAATTGTAACATAGATGTTCCAATATGTGTATAATTACCTTTTGCCACTGTTCTCATCAGACAAAAATCTTCAAGTTCACAAGAAAATTCATAATTTCTTGCAAGTAATGGCTTCTTTTCAGCCGTCATACTTGGAAGCAATGCAATATGACTACAGCGAGGAATATAACAAGTCATATTATAGAAGAATAATGATTCTAATGATACATTCAAAGCATCAGCAAAGCCATTGATTTCATCAGTTAATCCTGGACACCATTTATCAAGTAATTGATTGGTTTCTTGAATCTGATAAAGAGTCATTTCTGGTTTTACAATATATTTTGATTTTAATAATAAATTTGTCTCAATCATCTTTCCTAATTGATAACCAATTTCATAATGGGTTCCACTGACCTCAATAGTACGTGTCTGTATAGTTAACATATTATAACACCTTTCCTTTCACTATTGTTTGTTTAATCTGGAAATTATCATCAAAGAAAATAATATCTGCAAAATTCCCTACTTTTATTTCTCCCATTTTATCAATACCTAAACTTTTCGCTGGATTATAACTTGCTAAAGAAACAGCTTCATTCAAAGTTAATCCTAAATGCTGATATACATTTTTGACGCATTGATTCATATCAGCCTGACTCCCTGCTAGAGTTCCATTTAATAATCTGACTTGATGATTGTTGATACGAACTGTTCCCATTGATGACTCATAAATACCATCTGGTAATCCTGCGGTTTCTACAGAATCAGTTATCAAAACCACCTTGTCTTTTCCTTTCGTTTTTAAGAGGATTTTAGCAGCTGGATAAGAAACATGTATTCCATCTAATACCAATTCAGCATATACATTTTGATTTATCATCACAGTTCCTGTAACACCCACTTCCCTATGGGTTAGAGGTGTCATTGCATTATAAGTGTGGGTTGCTGATGTAGCACCTAAGTCAATTGCTCTTTGTGCTTCTTGATAGGTCGCATTGGTATGACCCAATGAGACAATAATGCCTTTCTCACATAAATAGGGTATCAATTCAGTAGCCCCTTCTAATTCTGGAGCAAGTGATACTTTTTTGACGATATCTTCATTATTATTGACAATAGAAACAAAGTTTTGAATAGTAGGATGAATCATATATTCTTCCGGTTGTGCTCCTTTGTAAACTTTACTGAAAAATGGTCCTTCCATATGAACGCCTAAAATTTGTGCTCCTTCAACTTTTTCTTTATTTTTGACGACATTTTCAATCGCATGTGAAATAGATTCAATAGGCATTGTGACTGTGCTTACAAGAAAAGAAGTTACACCTGTTTGTAAAGATGCTTTTGAAATGGTATTGAGACTTTCGAAAGTTGGATCCATCACTTGATATCCACCTCTACCATGAGTATGAATATCAATAAACCCTGGACTCACATATAACTCTTTGGCATCTATGACGTCTTCTTTTTCTGGTTTCCTCTCACTAATTTCTACAATCTTATCTCCCTCTATAAAAACATTTTTAGTAACAATTTCATCATGTAGAATAACTTTTCCATTGATTATGCACTTTTTCATAATATTTCGTATACTTCCTTTCTCTCATTTCCTTCATTTTATCAAAGTTTGTTATTGTCTTCATGATATTTTCTGCTATAAACATCTAAAAAAAGACATCATGTGATGCCTTCATCTATTAAAAGAATTTCTTTCCATTTAAAATATTAATATGACATTCTTTAGTTACAGTTATTATCTGTTTTTTCAACAGTATTTTGTCTATAATGTTTGGCATGTGGGCCCATAATAATAACAGTTGGCACATCCTTCACTGATAGAATAACAGCCATGCAAGGTGCTTCATCAGCACTTACTTCAAATGATGTATAAGGTCTATTCCTATCTCCCCAAATTGGCACTAATCCTGACTATTCTGTATAAAAATCATAACATGCTTCATAGTCTTTTCTAACCAATATGTGAATGGTTATTTCATTTTTCTATTACCACTCTTCCTATGTACTATTATAAGATAAGTTGTTTCATGGATTATTGTAAGAAATAGACACAGAAAATTGATCACTTCACTCTTTTATAAACTTTCATAAGAAAATTTTAATGCTATTTTATGATTATATACACTTTAAGAATGATATTGATTTTTTTCTCTTGAATACTTTTTAATAAGTCATTTTTATTGACTTCGCTTTTTAACCTAATATAATAAATAAACGCTCCTATAAAATAAGGAATATTCATCTCCATTAAAAACATCTTCATCCCCACTTCGAAATTCACCAGCTTCTACTTCTAAAAACTTTTCCATAACGCCATGAACTCTTTTCAAATCTTTTAAACTGAATGGATCTATCTCTTGTATCATGTCATAGGCTTCATTTGCATTTTTCACTTCTTGAATTTCTCGCTCTAACCCAAGAACAACCCTACCATCAATAACATCTTTTACTTCTCCTAATGATAAAGAATTTGCTTCTATCTTTAAAGATGAATAAATTGACTTAATTCAGTTATTTCTCCTTAAATGTGGCTTTGCATCTAGATTGTGATATACATTAATTTTACCCATTTTTTCAGATATAGAAGAAACTAAATTTAACATATCTTCTGTTATTGAATAAGGTGGTTTATAATCCTTCATTTTATCACCTCATCTTGCTTATTATCTTACTTACTATGTTACCATATTTATAAAAAAATACACATTATTTTATATAGCTTTCATTTATAATGTTTCTACTTATTGTCATAATCTCTATTTTCATAGTTCATTTTATAACTAAATTCAATTACATAAAATTTTAATGAAACTAATTATATTAGCATATTTGATATTATATAGAAAAAATGAATGAGCACTTTCAAATGATTGAATTATTCTTGTTATTAAAATTTAATGGTCACTTTCATAAAAAACAAATTTAATCAATCTACTCTAAGACATTTTGATGTTTAGCAAACAACTAATTATATTCCATACTATTTACTTTTAAAGCTTTATCAATCATGAATCTTATAAATCATTCAAACTCATTAGCTTACAGCCTTTACTCTCATAATAATGAAGCATTTCATCAATCTTCTTTTTATCATAACTTGTAATACAATCAGATAAGACATTGACTTGATAATCTGCCTTGCGTAAATTATAAGTCGTTGATTTCACACAAGCAACAGCATCTGCTCCAGTAATATAAAACTCACCTATTTGATTTTCAGTTATAAAGTTTGCAAATTCCTCACTTGTTAATGCATTTCCTTTAGATTTTATAAAAATATGATCTGATACTATTTTTAAATCAGAAACTAATTCAGATCCAGGTGTATTAGGTTTGAATGTTCTTGTTCCTGCTGATAAATTATAATGTCTTATGTAAACAACATGCATATTATTTTTAACTGCCCAATCTATTGAACGATTAATATTATCAATAATTTCCTTATAATTCTTTGTAATATCGTTTTGAATATCTATAACTACTAAAGCTTTTTCCATTGTATGCTCTCTCCTTCTTATAAATAGATACTATCATCACATCATTATTAATGTGTTGAGTTCTTTAATCATTAACATATTGAATTGTATAATGCTTATTCAATTTTAGTTTCTATTCTTGCAAAACAATGGAAAATTAATTGAGCCTTCATTCCCCTACTTTCTTCCTATACTTTGTTCTGACTAAAATAGCCAATTTATCTATAAAGCATTTTACATTGAATATGTTAAAACTATCATATCATTTATAACTTGCAACAGCGTGTCATGTTCTATATTTTTCTTGGATTTTTTTAGCTCTTTCAAATATGATATTACGAATACTTTGAGGAGCAATCACTTCTACTTTATCCCCACAAGATAATATATAACTAAAGAGAAGTTCATTATTTGGCATGAATGTTTCTACCAATAAACTTCCATCTTTGTTTTTAGTGACTTCATCATCAAATTTCTCATAAACTTGAACTGACATACTTTTATCAAACAAAAGTGTGACTTGAATCATTTCCATTTCAAATTTTTCTGCTCTTGTAAAAATTTCATTTGGTATATTACGGGTATACCCATCATCTGTCATCTCTAAATTTCGAATGCGTGTGAATTTAAAAAAACGGTAATCATTTCGTATACAACAATATCCATATAGATACCAATCATAAGACTTGAAAACCAGTTTAAGTGGTTCAACAATACGCTGAATGCATTCACCTTTACCATTATAGTAATTAAACATAACTTTCTTATTCTTAAAAATTGCACTTTGTAATAAATGAAAAACTTCTTTCCTTGCACCACTTTTTGTCCAACTTGAAAAATCAAATTCAAACCAATCTGTGTTTTGTTTTTGAAACACACTACTCAGTTTTGACAAAAGAGCACTTGTATCCCCTTCTTCTATGATTCTAATCCCTTGTAAAGCCATCAATATTTGTTTCTGTTCTTCTTCACTCAGAAGAGATTTATTAAGCACAAAGTTCTCTTGAATAAAGATACCGCCACCTTTACCCTGTGTAGCATATACAGGTATTCCTGCTAAACTCAATATGTCAATATCCCTATAAATAGTTCTTACTGAAACCTCAAAATGTTCAGCTAATTCTGGTGCAGTCATATGACCTTTTTGCAGCAAAAGATAAACCATTTGAAAATATCTATTGTCTTTCATAAATTCCACCTCTTGCTCATTATACTAAACTTGACCTCAATAGTCTTGTTTTAATTATGATTATTTAAGATTAAAAACACATCTCAAGACATCTTATTTATGTTCAAACTCTTCATTAACCAGCATCTAAAACCATTAAATCTTACCCATACTTATTTATGAACCTTGCATAATAAAACTACAACTTTTTTAAACAAAGTAGTTAGCTATTATAAGAAATATTCTGAAAATAGTGATTTTTACATATATGATGAAATGCATTTATGTATTATATATTCATTATTTTATTGAGGCTTATGAAGTGATGAATTGCTTGCAGTTACTAAGGAGGTTTAGATTTTTATGGTTGTACACTCATAATTAATAAATCTTTAAATGATATTGATTAAATTACAGTTCCTAAAACTTAGAAAAGTTTTTATACTATATAAATTCCTGAAGAAGCTATGCGATTTAAAGTTATATATCACAAATATACCAATATAAAAACCAACAAAGAATTTTCAATATTCATAAAGCATTTAACGGAAGAGATTAATCAACGAATAGACTAAATCTATTTCTTTTAAAGAGTAGAAAAAATGTTAAAGTATGTCAATTTCATTTACAAATTGAAAAAACATTGATTTTATACGATGTTTTTCTGAAATTTTAAATTTTCGTTTGGTCTGGGGTATCCTCTAAATTTATGTATGGTACCCTTTTGTTAAATCAAGCCTATAATATCATCACTTACAGGTATAAATTTTAATGTATTTTGGATAATTACGTATCCATTTTATTCATAAATTTCTTACTCTTTAATAAGACTGGTTGTACAAATTTTAAATTGAACTCCTCGTTTAGATTTCATACTATATCTTACTGAAATAGTTACATCAAGATTGAAACATTCTATGTTTCTTTCTACCTGTCTACCTCCTTCATTTTGAACTGTTGCAAAATTTGCAACAGTTGCCTCACGAATAAGTTCTCCTTCTTCATAAACATTCTTAATATGTCTTGATATAATAGACTTATCTCTTTGAAACAAAGATGACATTTGATCTCAAGACAACCAAACTGTTTCAGAGTTAAAAGTTGTTTCAATTTTCACTAATCCATCTTCTGTTGTATAAATAATCATTTTTGAGTTGTTATCCACTTTATATCACTCTTTATAGCTTAATTTTGTTTTATAAAATAATGTAATTATGGCAAACATTTAACCAGCTTCGCTATATTTTTCTATGTCTAATATATTATAGCATTTTGAAAATACTGCCTCAATAATAACAAATACTATTCTTCCAACAAAATAAAGAAAATACTTTATTATCTATAAATTGAAACATTGATTTAGTACGCTTTTATATTGATTATCTCTTTTAAAAATATTGCTAATATGATTATTTATATACTTATAAAAGGAATGAAATTACTAATCTGTTTGATAGATAATTTAAAAATGGGAGTTAAAAAAAGCGTTGATTTTATCAGCACTTTTCATTATATATTTTATACCTACTCCATTTCATAGGTGCTTAACATAAGCGAATATGCAGTAAAATAAGGCGTTTTAGAGTATTATCAAACTGTATAAAACGAAAGTTCATAAATAAAAAATGCAATTTTAATGCAATAATGTATATCATATTTCTTTAAAATCAACTCCGTTATCTAATAAATTATAAAGATCGAAAGCAAGGTATTATGATTATAACAATCAACCTTGCTTTTTAAGTAGCCTTTGCAAATTTATACCCTACACTCCAGACCGTAATAATGTACTTTGGATTGTCTGGGTTGGGTTCTATCGTCTTTCTTAACTTCCGTATGAATGAAGTCAAATTCTTTGCGTCTGGGAAATAATCATATCCCCAGACATTTTCAAATAGCTGTTCCTTTGTAAATACCTGCCCCTTATGAGAATATAGAAAATAAAGCAGGTCAAATTCCTTAGATGTTAAGTATAAATGGTTTCCGTGCTTATCCGTTATAGTACGAGTATAAATGTTTATTGTTATGTCACTCTTTTGTTCTATAAGTGTGGTAGGAGTGGTGGAAAGTTTATGTGATAACCATTCTACTATCTGCTTAAAAATCAGTTCTTCATTTTCCCTGAACTCAATGACTATTATTTTCCCATGTTATGCCCTCCTTTAACTAAATATATTTTGTTTTTCGCTTTATATAATATTCAAAGTAAGTAGCAAATAAAGCCATAATAACAAATATCAACACTTTAGTTATTAAAGCTGGGATAGGTATTGAAATACCTGCTAACAGTTGAAATACAGACTGAATAGGGAGCATGATACCTATACACATACATATCTTAAAAATCATGCGAAGAAGAACATATCCGATAAAATCCTCATGTCTGATTAGATAATATGTAATGAACATCAATGGGCTAATAATACCCATATCAAGTACATATGTAATTTCCGTGGTATATACTTCAATCAGCTCTAGCGAAGTTCTGCTTGTGATAGACATAATAATATCGGGTAGCCATGCAACAAATAGTGAAATTCCTGCCACTATCAAAAATACTTTCATTCCTTTTGTAAAATGATAAGTGCAAACTTTTCCTTGCCTAACACCCACTGTATGTAATTTTGCAAGTAACATGCATGCACTAAAAAAGCAGACACCAAATAATGCAATATATACCAAATGTAAACCGTTATAAGTAACACCAAAAGCAAGACTTGCGGAATAATAAAGCAATAAACTAACAACTCCAAAACTGCAAATATAATTTTCAATACTTTGTTCCTTCAAAACTCTTAAAAAAGTAACTATTGACAAGGGTACAACAAATAATAAAATTGTAAAATCAGAGCCAATAAAAATAGGAGCTTTGAAATAAGAATCATGTGCATATATTCCTGCTCCCCACATTTGAATACTGTCCCCATACTGGTTTACAAATTCATAGGAGTGTGAAGTATTAAAAGAACATATACTTATGATTGTTATAATCAGTAATAGTATTATTATCAGTATGTTTAAAACTCTATATATTGTTTTTGTACTATTCATAAATTCACCTATCCTTTTCGTATGTTTCAAAACAGCGTAGTAATTTTTCAAGAGTATAAACAAAACTGTCAATTTCTGTGATAGAAAATGGAGAAAACAATTTGTTTGCTTCGATGGCAGTAGGTTCGTTGTTTTCATCAAAATACTGATATGTCTTTTCTGTCAGTTCAACATTTAAAGCTCTTGCATCATTCTTAGATTTTTCAATAGTCACGTATCCTTTACTTTGTAAGGGTAATAACATTTTCTTCACATTTTGCCTTGTTGTTCCTACCACTTCTGCAATACTGTTGAGGTTCTTATCTTGGCGTTCTATTTTAGAAATCATCATCAGCAAGAACCATTGCTTAAAAGTAATGTCGGGAAATATAGTATCCCCCAATAATGTTATCTTGTTTGAAAGTAAAGAAATACTCCCTATTATATACTCAGCTTTTTCTGTTCTATCCATATTTATTCCTCCATTACGCAACAGGTTACATATCCATTATATGCAACCTATTGCATAATGTCAAGTCTTGTATAAACAAAACCATTTAGTTAACATTTACATAGATTATTTTACAATCTTCCAGTTACTATCTTTATGAAGTATCAATTTAAATTGGGAAACCTATGTAGCCTTTGTCTGGTTATCAATGAATTTCACAGATACTTTATTCTGTTTAGTCTTATATAAAGGCAGGCATTCAGATCAGCATGCGAAGCGTAAGCTGTCTGAAAATGCCTTTGCCTCGCAAGAGTGGCGTAAGCCACGACTGCTTGTAAGCTCCCAGTATCTAATTAGGGGGCATAAAAAACTAAAAATATTATAAGTTACAAATCAATTATATGGTATTTAATATCTTTCAAATGCTTCATGATATGTGATATGCTTTTGCATTACATCACACAAAGTTACAGTATTCTAATGATTATCATCAATGTTTATGATAAAATATAACAAATATTATTTGCAACAATTTAAAGAGTGGAGGAAAATAAATGTATAACAGCGATAAGCCAATAAAGGATATAAAAGATGATTTACTAGGACGTTCTTATTTTGCTAAACAACTAAGCAAAGCAATTTTGAATTTTGAACAAGATGATAGTATTGTCATTGGAATGTTTGGAAAATGGGGTACTGGGAAAACATCTATAATCAATATGGCTTTATATGAAATTGAAAATCAAACTTTAGATAAAAATTACGAAGAAAAACCAATAATTATTAAGTTTGAACCTTGGAATTTCTCAGATAATGATAATTTAATCACACAGTTTTTTCATTGCTTTAGACAAAATATCAATTTGCCTGAAAATTCCAAGTTTAAAGAAAAAGTTGGAGAAGCCTTAGAAAATTATTCAGAATGTTTAGAGTTCTCGACCTACATTCCCCCAATAGCACCCTTTACTAAAATATTAAAGAAATCAATTTCTTTAATTGGGAAGAGAATGAAAAACAAAAATTCTAATATTAGTCTTGAACAGTCAAAAAACAACTTAGAAAAAACATTAAAAAAACAAAACAAGAAAATTGTTGTCATAATTGATGATATCGACAGATTAGATAACAAACAGATTAGAATGATTTTTCAATTAGTTAAACAAGTAGCAAGTTTCCCAAATACAACATATGTATTATCAATGGATAAAGATGTTGTTATCCGTGCCCTAGAAGATATTCAAAAATGTGATGGCAATGAATACTTAGAAAAAATAATTCAAATTCCTTTTAATATCCCTGAGTTAGATAAGAGTAAAATCCAAGATTTTCTTTTTCACAGATTAGATAATATTATTAGCAATAAAAATGATGCAGAGTTTGATAATGAACATTGGGGTGAGGTTTATAGAAGTTGCATTTATCCTTATATAAATACAATTAGAGATGTTAATAGACTTATAAATACATTTCAATTTAAGTATGATATAGTCTCTAGCGAGGTTGATTTTGCTGACATGATTGGAATAACCACGTTAGAAGTTACACAACCAACACTATTTAATTGGATTTTAGAAAACAGAGATTCTCTACTTAACCTAACTTCAAGTGAATTAAGTAATAGTTTTAACAAAAAAGAAATAACCAAGAAAGAATATCTAGATATATTTTCTAAAATGAATCTGAATGCAGATTTAGCAATTTCTGCAATATCCTCACTGTTTCCTAAGTTTAGTAGTCTAGTAAATTCTTTTCATTCTTATGTTGATGAAAAAGAATTAAGAGCTCATATGAGAATTGGCAGTAAAGATCGTTTTGATTTATATTTTAAATTAAATATCCAAGAGATTGCTATTACAAGGAGTATTCTAAAGGAATCAATTTATAATTCAAACGAAGAGCAATTATCTATCTTATTAAAACAAATAAATGAAAAAGGAAAAATCATAGATTATTTAGAAGAACTAAGAAGTAAAACTTCAGACATCCCTTATGAGAGAATAAGTATGTTTATAAAAGTTTTATACACAAATAAACCTTTCTTTATTGGAGATAAAAATAATTCATTTTTATCATTTGATGCAAACAGATACGCTGAATTTTGTATTAGTGATTTAGCAGAGCGACTCTTAAGCACAAAAGAAAAGGCAGATATTTATTTAAATTTAATTGAAAATGCAAACATTCATATTCTTGAGGGGATGTGTGAAGACATAAATAGAATAGAACTGGGTTATGGAAGATTAGCAGGAAAAAACTTAGATGAATCAAAGCAAACAATTACATTAGAAGAACTAAATGAGATAGAAAAGGCTTTTGTTGAAAGAATTAATTTTTTAGCAACTATTGATACAATATTTGAGGCTAAAAGTTTGCTGTTCATAAATTATTTTTGGGAAAGTTTCGACTTAAAATCTTGTGAAGAATATTTCTTAGAAAAATTAAAAGATGACTATTATAAACTTAAATTCATTTGCAAACTTTCGACTTCTTGGGTTGGAACAGGCGGAAAAGGATTTTCCTTTTATGAAGAAAATTATAATAAGTATTTAACCAAAGAACAGATTTATAGTCTAATTCAATCATATAACAAAGAAACATTAGTAGATATTTTTACACCAGAAGATGTTATAAAATTAGCCTTTTTCATTCTAAATCACGATACCAGTAAAGAGCATGTAACAGAAAAAGAAGCAAAACTACTTGTTGAAAAATGGAATAGCATAAAAATCTGAACTCTACTCAAATACATATCTTTAAATAACTTATATAATTTCATTAAGACAGTTGAAAAAAATCGGCTGTCTTTTTCTACACCCTAAAATAAAGGAGGTATCACATTATGGATGATACAAATTTTATAAACGAGTTAAAATCAAAATGTCAAGAATATGGCGTATCTCAACAAAAGCTAGCTACTTATACAGGCATTACAAGAGAACATTTTAATCGTATTGAAAATGGCAAGACTACCCCTACTAGTGAATTAAAGAAAGAACTCTTAAAACAACTAGAACGCTTCAATCCACAAGCTCCATTATTTCTACTCATTGATTACTTTCGTGTACGTTTCCCTACTACAGATGCTGAATAACATCATTAAA
>OATT01000185.1_pt1 | contig 70166 bp, 50 predicted proteins | sample 1476071 | NCBI WGS metagenome assembly OATT01 (sample SAMEA2579989, study PRJEB22360) | human gut metagenome | biome: human gut; feature: human-associated habitat; material: faeces | place: Denmark | collected 2008/2010 | reverse complement strand
TTTATCATAGAAGAACCTTATAAATCCTATTTTACAGAAAAAGTTTCACACTCTCACAATTTATGCCATGTCTCTTTTCGTATATGTCTGTTTTGCCTGGCATATGTAATCCTGCCGTAATCTGTCTATGACAAAATATATATCAGTTCTCAGTGCCTGACGGCAAAGTCTGCATAAGAGCAAAAAAATATTCAGGCTTACCGGTATTAAAATATTCATACCAGGCTTCCAGTGTGTCTGCTTGAAAAACACCTAAATACGCAATGATTTGTCTGGCCCACAATAAAGTTCCGGTGGAACTTGCGGTAATGAGGTTGTTATCCCATACGGAGGGCTTGTCGATATAAAAACTTTGCCCATTATAACCGGGAGAGATCATTTCAAGAAATCCCGGTCCATTGCTGGTATGCGGGCGCTGATTCAATACCCCAATGCCGGCAAGTGCAGTGGTAGCCCCGCAGATTGCACATACCGCAGCGCCAAAAGATAAAAATTCGCTTGCTTTTTTCATGATAGCACCGCGGCTGGGGGCGTTCCATGTATTTGCACCGGGTAACAGCAGTACGCTTGTCTTGCTCACCACAATATCCTCGACCAGGCAGTCCGGTACAATTGTTAGGCCGCCCATTGTGTGGACAGGCTCTTTTGAATCACTGACCGTCTTGAGCGAAACAGACGGTGCATCCTCTTTGAAAAATCGGCCGGATTTCAGCTCCGCGGTGACATATCCAATCTCCCAGTCGGCTAAGGTATCAAGAACATAAACATAGATTGTAAACATAAATTTCCTCCGTTTTCATTTTAGTATTGATGTTACTGTTCAGTCAGGTCTGCGCATTGACTGTACTTACATTTGCCCCATCGCAAAGCGATTTTTAATGAACGTATACACGTAACAATTCAACTGGATGAATCATTACTTATTGATTTGTTTTCAGGCTTATTGTACCATGTGATTGTTGACAACAATATGGCAGTAATCCAAATCGAAAGGCGGCTATCAGATGAAAGTAGACAGACTGGTTAGTATTATTATGATACTCCTTGATAAAAAACGTATCGGTGCACAGGAGCTGGCAGATATGTTTGAAGTCTCACTCCGCACAATCTACCGCGATATAGATGCAATCAACATGGCGGGGATTCCTGTTCGCGGGGCACCGGGAGTGGGCGGTGGTTTTGAGATCATGGAGGGATACAAGATCGATAAAAAAGTTTTTTCTGCTGCGGACCTTTCCGCTCTCCTGATGGGGCTTGCAAGCCTTTCAAACATGGTACGGGGAGATGAGCTGGTACACGCACTTGCGAAAGTCAAGAGCTTTATACCCGCTGACAGAGCAAAAGAAATTGAATTGAAAGTAAATCAAATATGTATAGATTTAAGTCCCTGGATGGGAAAAAGCGACATACAGCCATATTTAGAAATGATCAAAGCAGCAATGCAGGAGAGTAAACTGCTTTCATTTGAATATATAGCCCACCACGGGAATAAAACCATACGGAGCGTTGAGCCTTATCAGCTTGTACTGAAAAGCAGTCATTGGTATTTACAGGGGTATTGCCATGCAAGAAATGATTTTCGTTTATTCAGATTATCCCGTATGTCGAACCTGCAGATGCAGGAGGAAATTTTCACACCACGGGATTATGAAAAACCCTTTATAGGCTTTGCGGAAATCCTGGAAACCATGCAGACAGAAATTAAGATCCGCATCCACAAATCTGTCATGGACAGGGTACTTGATTTTTGCACGTATGAACATTTTTCGCCGGACGGTGATGCGTATTACATTGTCAGCTTTCCTTTCATAGAGAATGAGTATTATTATAATATTCTCATGAGTTTCGGAGATAAATGCGAGTGTTTAGAGCCGTTACATATCCGTGAGGAGATGAAACGCAGAGTGCATGATATAGCAGCCCTATACGAAAACTAAAGTGTGGTATACGTCCGGGCAAACATTGCTGTACCAATTCCGGTGCAACAGCAATTCCGACACAGCGCCAATCCCGGCGTAGCAGTGACTTCTGTCTCTGCCAAAACCGCACCTGCCGAACAATTCTTATATCAAAGCCACAGCACAACTCTGTCATAAATTCTAAAAATTCCCAACAGCGATTAAAGACTACCAAAACCCCATTTTCCGCGGTATAATAAATTCATTATACAATGCACATTCCTCTTAGCAGGAAGAAAAACTTACCATGAAATACGAAAAGATGCGGGGCGGAAAAATGGAGAAGATCAAGATTTTTTTGGTGGATGATGAGGCAATCATTTTAAAAGGGTTGGAGACTACCTATTCCTGGGATAAAATGGGGGCAGTGGTGGCAGGCACATCACGAAATCCCAGGAAGGCCGTGGATGAAATTTTGGAAAAACGGCCGGACATTGTCATAACAGACATCCGTATGAAACAGATGTCAGGCCTGGACCTGATCCAGGAGGTGGACAGGCGGGCGGAGAAGAAATGTTTATGGATCGTCATCAGCGCATACCGGGATTTTGAATATGCGCAGAGGGCATGTGAACTGGGGGCGTTTACATATCTTCTGAAACCCATTGAGGACAGTAAACTGGAGGAAGCTGTTTTGAGTGCTGCGAACGCCATACGGCAGAGAAGAAAGAGCAGGAAGATCCTACAGGACTATGAACATTTCATAGAGAATAACAGAAAAGTCTTTGAAAATTATATGGTGGGAAAGTTCAGCGGGGATCAGATAGATGAGGAGGAACTGCAGGAGGCATTGGCGCGTTTTGGGGGAAAGGATTGGGATGCCCTATTTTATCGGGCTGTCTGTATTGATTTTGTCAGAACACAGGACGGGAAATATATGCAGGCGGCAACACAGGAGGAGATTGCCGGTTTTTTGGAAAGTGACCTGGGGGATGCCTATCAGTATTTTTATTTTCAGAATGAAAGCGGGTACAGGATCATCATATTTGCAGCTTCCGGGGAAGAATACCTGGTACTTCCAGTCCTGGAGAGAGAACTGGAGATGCTGAGACAAAAATTCTCGGTGGATTTTCGGTATGGCATATCCGGACTGAGCAGAGCTATAAAAGGATTAAAAGAAGTATATGTACAGGCAGTTGAAAACCTGGAGCAGACGAATGAGAAGAAGAGGAATCTAAGAGAACTGGATCAGATTCGCAGCCATGCCAGGACTTATATCAGCCAGGCCGTCTGCTACGTGCAGGAACATCTGAATGATGAGTTTTTGAGTGTAGGCATGGCGGCAAGGGAGGTGCATCTAAATCCCGTATATTTCGGCCGGCTTTTCGGGCAGGGAATGCAGAGGTCTTTTAAACAGTATCTGCTGGAAGAGAGGATGAAGCTGGCGAAAAGTCTGTTAAAAACTACAGACGATACAATAACGGAAATTTGTGAGAAGGTGGGGATACCCAACCCATCATATTTTACACAGCAGTTCAAGAAGCATGTAGGGTGTCTGCCGACAGAGTACAGGAAAGAAAAGTATGAAGAACAGTAAACAATTTTACGGTATACGCAAAAAGCTGGTGGTCTTTACCATTCTGGCTGCAATCCTTCCCCTGGGTATTATGGGGGTTGTCCTGGCAGGCTCCATAAACAGAAACGTGACAGAATTGAATCTGGAGAACTATTCCCACAGCAACAGCAAGATGATTGGCAATTACCAGATGATGGAGCAGGGATTTGATGAGCTGACCAGAAGCTATATTACAAATTCCTATATCCAGAAATCCCTGGAGAGGAAAGAACTGCTGCCCCAGGATAAGGCATACGTCAACAGAAGCCTCTGGTATCCCAATAATCAGTATACGGAATATGGGATATTTATTGACAATAAAGGGAATGAATACTTCTCCAATAAAGTGATAGAAAATGTAAATTCGGAGGATATCCTGTCAGAGGAATTAAGTGAAGCGCTTAAGGATAACTATTCCCTGACAAAGATAATGTACAGTACGATTAACCGGAACGGACAGGAAGATTCAGGCATTTTTCTGGTCCGGAATATACGGCACATGGAGCAGAATGTAAGCCCCGGAGTTCTGATCGTCAAGCTGAACCAGGATTTTTACGACAATATTTTCTTTGATGTGAATCAGCATACACCTGCAGTCTATGCCATGGTCACCATGGAAGGTGAGATTTGCTGCCGGACGGGAGGGGAAGAGCAGGAAGAAGAGATCAGCCGGGAAATTTTGAGGAAAGCCGGGGAAGAACTGCCGGATGAAGCCGGTGAGGTGGTTCATTTTGCGGCAGACAGCAGGATTTGTTTTGCCAATACAGATAAGGATGGAGAATTTATCTTTCTTTCCGTTGTACCGGAATCTGTGGTGCAGGCTCCGGCGAGAAATTTTTTGAAAAGTCTTGGCCTGACCATGCTGATTTCTGTTATTGTCTGTGTCATTATGTCTGCCTTTGTATCACATCCCTTCCGAAAAGCGATTTCGGGCATCAGCCGGATCATGAGCCATTTTGACGGGGAGAGCCTGAATCAGGAAATACAGATCAGTACCAATACAGAGCTGGACCATGTGGCGGTTTCCTATAACAAAATGCTCAAGCACATAGGCAGTTTGATGGAAGAAGTGAAAAAGGAACAGGAGGAAATCCGCATCAACGAATATAATTCACTGGTCTATCAGATCAATCCTCATTTTCTGTATAACACACTGGATAATGTACATATGCTTGCCAGGATGGATGGCGACGAGACGATGGTGAAACTGATCCAGTCGCTGTCCCGGATGCTGAGGATCAGTATCAGCAAGGGTGAAAATGATGTTTCCCTTAAAGATGAGCTGGAGCATGTGAAATGTTATCTGAATATAGAACAGATAAGAAATGAGAATCTGTTTCAGTATGAGATAGAAGTGGAGGAGTCCATTCTGCAGGTGAAGATTCCCAAGATCATCCTGCAGCCGGTGGTAGAAAACTGTATCAAATACGGATTCGCTGACATGGACAAAGGCGGAAGAATCAAAGTGGATGTAAAGGCCGCGGATGGTTTTATGGTTCTGCAGGTCAGCAATAACGGCAGCGTCATGGAGCCGGATATCCTGGAGAAGCTTAACCATATGCAGTACCAGGGCATGGAGGATATAAAACAGGCATTTCCTCAGAAGAAAGGGGGATACGGCATATCCAATGTGGTGTGCAGGCTTTGTCTGCGGTATGGAAGTTGTTTTCAGATCCATTATGAAAGTTTTGAAGAGACAGGGACAGTCTGTACCATCAGGATTCCTATGGCAGCAGATGCCGATGCGGGATAATATGCGGGGTACCGCAGATAAATCAGGTAAAAAAGGCGTAGGACAAAATGCCGATTGTCCCGCGCCTTTTTTGGTATAAACGGACGAACTGTCGGAGGGGGTTGCTGTAGATGTCCGCTGCTGTCTTTCATATGTATAAAAAACAACAATACAGCTATAATTTTTTGTATATGTTGAAACACAGAGCCTGTTATAATACAGTCATCAAAAGAAAAGGGGGTTCCTGTTAATGAAAAGGAAAAATATTATGAGGATTTTAAGTCTGGCAACTGCATTTATGCTGGCCGGATGCGGAGGAGGAAACGGGAAAGACACTGCCGAAAAGACCGGGGATAGTAAAGGGGCAGCCTCTGAAAGCCAGGCAGCAGGCGAGAGTGAAGGGGAGGTGAAAATCCCCATAATTATCACAACGGGTGCAAATGACGCTATGGATATTCAGATGAAAGAGGTGGTAGAAGATTTTAACCGGGAATACAAAGGAAAATATCAGATGGAGGTGGAATATTTGGCTGGTGCTTCAGATGATTACCGCTCAAAACTGAAAATGCTGAATGCCTCTAACTCACTTCCGGCGCTGATCCAGGTCGGTCCGGAACCTGCCTTTTATGATTTGCTTGTGGAAAATGACAGGCTGGTGGATGTGGCACCTTATCTGGAAGCAGACCCGGAATGGAAGGGCCAGCTGATGCCTCAGGGGATTGAAGCGTTTACCAGAGAAGACGGTAAAATGTATCTGATTCCCAGTGCCGGCCTTCAGCTTTCAGGTTTTTACTATAATAAGGAGTTATTTGAGCAGGCGGGTATTGAGACATTCCCTGAGACCTGGGATGATTTCTGGAAGGCATGCGATAAGTTAAAAGAGGCGGGCATACCGGCACTGTCCCTCCACACAACGGAGACAGCCTGGTGTCCGATGCTTCTTGCCACTGCTTATCTGGGAGGAACAGAGGAAGGACAGAAGTTTATGGCACAGCAGTTCCCAGATGATTTTGACACCCCGGAATTTAAAGAGGCAGTGGAAGTTCTGAAAAAGCAGTTTGATTACACCACATCCGACGCAGTAGGCGGAACCTATGCCCTGGCTGCCAATAATTTCTTCAGCGGTAATACAGCTATGATAGCCAATGGTCCCTGGATGATGTCAAGCCTTACGGACCCGGATTATGCCTCCGAGGGATTCGCAGATAAAGTAGGCTATGCAAAGTACCCCGGGGATGTGATGATCGGTTCTATGGAGCAGTCAAGCTGGTGTATTACTACAGATCACGGACAGGATGTCATTGACGGTGCTGTTGAATTTATGAAATTTTATACAAAACCTGTATACAGTACCAAGAGAGCGGTTGAGGCAGGGGAACTGTCTTCTGTAGTGGATTTCCCACAGGACGAATATGACAAGATGATTCCCCCTATGAAAAATTGTGTGGATGCCTCCTCAGATGTGAGTATTGTGCTGCCGAGTTACCAGACAAAGTGGGATCCTGTTTCTCAGAACGATGTATTCGGAAGGGAAATTCCCAATCTGGTGTCAGGAAGTATCACGGTGGATGAGTTTATCCAGATGATGAATGAAGGAGCCGCACAGTATAAACAAGATATAGAATAGGCAGAGGGTGATTGGGATGAAACAGAAAAACAAAGTCTGGATTGTTATTTTTTTGGCTCCTACACTGGTGATGTTTGCTTTGGTTTATCTTGGGCCAATGGTTCTGGCTCTGGTGTCCAGCTTTACCAAATGGGACGGGATGCAGAGTATGCGTTTCATCGGTCTGGAGAACTATATCAAGATTTTCAGGGATTCTGTATTTCATGCGGCCCTTTGGCATACCCTGTTCTGGGCATTGCTGGCTGTGGCGGTGCATGTTCCTTTCGGTGTGTTAGTGGCGCTGGTGCTGAAAAGAAAGAGGAGAGGCTGGAGATTTACCAGATCCGTATTCATGCTTCCCAACATAATCTCCAGGTCCGCACTGGCGCTGATGTTTGTATTTATCTATAAGCCGGATATGGGAATCCTGAATATGCTGTTAAAAAGTGTAGGACTGGAACATCTGACCAGAAACTGGCTGGTGGATTCCCAAACAGCATTTTTAAGTGTTACCAATATCTGGCTCTGGTATGCGGCAGTTATCACCCTGATCGTCCTGGCGGAACTCAGCTCTATTTCTTCGGAAATAGAGGACGCCGCCAGGATTGACGGGGCAACGGCAAGGCAGGTAGACTGTTTTATATATCTACCGCTGCTCAGAAGAGCAATTGGAACAGGAGCTATTGTGGCGGTCACATCGGTGTTCAAGGAATTTGAGTCCATCTATATGACTACAAACGGAGGTCCCGGAGATTCCAGTATGACCATATCTGTCATGATGGTGAACAAGATTATTCAGAGTAATCAGTACGGCTATGCCAATACACTTGGAATACTCCTTCTGGTCCTGGGTATCCTTGTTATGTTGTTCTGCAACAAACTGTTTCGTATGGACAGTGTAGATTGAGAGGTGGAGAGGTATGAAAGTAAAAAAACAGACAGGACAGCGGGTATTTGATTACTTTATTATGGGGATCGTGATCATCATTTCCCTGTTTCCTTTTTTATGGGTGCTGCTGTCTTCCTTTAAGACAAACAGTCAGATCCTTTCCTCCAGCTTTTCTCTGCCGACTTCATTTTATACAGACGGATACAGGATCGCATTGGAGAAGGTGGACATTATCTCACGGTTTTTCACCTCCCTGTTTGTGGCCGGGATCAGTACGGTGCTGGCAGTGGTGCTTTACTCCATGGCAGGATATGTGCTGGCGAGAACCGATTTTAAAGGGAAGAAGATAATCTTTATGCTGCTGATCTCTTCCATGCTGATTCCCTCCAATGCCATGGTGCAGCCGGTTTATTTTGTTATCAATAAGCTTGGGCTGTACGATACGAAGGCAGGACTTATCCTTATTTATACCGGATTCGGCATGGCGCTCAGCCTGTTCCTGATGAAGAACTTTTTCATGTCAGTTCCCAAGGAACTGGAGGAGGCGGCTTATATGGATGGGGCGGGATTCTTAAAAACATTTACCAAGATTATGCTGCCCCTTAGTAAATCTGCCATGGCAAGCTCCGCGATCCTTACCTTTATTTTTTCATGGAATGAATTTATGTATGCCATGCTGCTTACTTCCAGTGAAAAGAACAGGACACTTCCGCTGACGATCAAGTATTTTACATCTACGTTCAGCTTCAATTATTCCTCAATGTTTGCGGCGCTCGTGATGTGTATCCTGCCCACAGTGATTGTCTATGTGATTCTGCAGGAGCAGATTGCAGAGAGTATGGTGGCAGGTTCCGTCAAGGGATGAGAGCATGTCGAAGCGTACAGCCGGGGACGGAGTGAACGGTAACTGTTATTGTGAAAGAGAGGGAAATTCTTATGGATTATGAGATCATAGACGCGCCGGAGTATCTGGAACGGCTTATTATCTATGAAATTGCAACAAAAAGCTTTACTTCACCGAATGGTCCGGAGTCGGGCACCTTTGCTTCCATGGAAGAGAAGCTGCCGTATCTGGAGGAGCTGGGGATTAATGCTGTCTGGCTTACCGGCCATCAGCTCTGCGACAAAAGCCATTTTTATAATATCTGGACAGAATATGCGTGTATCCGTCCGGACTGCATCGACCCGAGTCTGGGGACAGAGGCGGAGTTCAGGCATTTCGTAGAGAGTGCCCATAGCCGCGGAATCAAAATTTTTCTGGATGTAATAACCCATGGCGTCATGGAGGACAGCCCGCTTGTAAAAGAACGCCCTGACTGGTTTCTGGGAGGTTCCTGGGGGATGCGTGATTTTGACTGGTACGGCGGACACGCAGATTTGGATGCATGGTGGGTGGATACATGGCTGTGGTACATAAAGGAATTCGGGATTGACGGATACCGGCTGGATGTTGCCCATTATCGGAATGATCTCTGGGCTTTGATCCGCAGAAAAGCGGCTGATATGGGAAAGAAAATAGTGATCATTGCAGAGACAGGGCCTGCGATTCCCGGTGTGACAGATATCCTGCAACACGGGGAAGCTGTAAGCCACAATCATGGCCTGAACCATTCTTTCAGAATGCTGCACGACGCAGCAGGCTACTGCAGGGACAGGCAGATAAGGGCCAATGAGCGCTGGGAAGTGAAGATTTTTTATGAAGACGGAACCATACAGGACAGCAGGGACAGCTCCTGGTTCGGAAAGAGCAAAGTGCCGGAAGTGATCTTTGAGGGGGATGTCACAGAGAAAATTGTGTGCGCAGACGGCTGTGCATCCTATCGTATCCAGAAGGGCAGGCTGCGTGTGGAGAACATCCACGATGAAAAGCGTATTCAAAACATTCAGGTGATAAATAAGGCCGGTCAGGTCTGGAACAGCAGTCGGGAAGGTGTTCTGGAAGTGGACTACACAGTGGAGTATACAAAAGCCAAAAATAAACTGACGGTATATTTTCCATACAGGATTCAGGACGGACAATTTTTATCTGTTCAGCTTAGCTGTCACGATGACGGATGGGTCGGTTTTCCGGAGGAGGAGAGCCCGTATGCGGCAAAGGGAAGCCGCTATCTGGCCGGATACACAACACTTCTGGCCCCGGCGATTCCGGTGTTCATGTCCGGGGAGGAGTTTAATGCAGACTACCGTCCCCTGCCGCAGCTCGCTCCCGGCTTATATGGTGAGGGAGAACCGGGAAAAGGCCGCTGGCTGTACGGAAGCTGGATAGACTGGGAACAGTTGAAGAATCCGGAAAAAGCAGCAATGCTGGAAGATATGAAGCGTATCATACAGATCCGCAGAGCACATCCCCATCTCATACGGCCCGGGAAAATGGGGGAGAAAACAGACCGTTTCTGCCCTGTGGATTACGACGCGGAGGAGATACTGCCCATTCCTTATTGTTACAGGGAGGAAAATGAAGTGCTTTTGATCGCCGCCAACCCTGACGAGGAGAAAGATGTATGGATCAGGCTGGATCTGTCACAGATACTGCAGCCGGAAAGCCGCTGCCGGGTATCGATTCTGTTCGGAGAAGCGCAGGGGGATGAGGCAGAATTTGTGGAAAACGGGATAAATCTGTCTGAACATAAATGGCTCATCAGGAGAGACAAAACCAGTAGGGGCGGACTTCTGGTGCTGAAAATAGAAGAGATACGGAAAGGACAGGAATAATCCATATGAAAGAATATATGAATTCATATGAAAGGTGTCTGGCTGCCATTCAGTTTCAGGACGTGGATAGAATGCCCACAGACCTGCATAATTTTCTGATGTGCGCAGAAGAGTCAGGCATGGATTTTGGAGAGTTTGTGCTGGATGACAGTATAATGGCCCGAATGCAGATAAGTATGTGGGAAGAGTTCGGACACGATATGCTTCTGGTTGAAAATGGGACAGCAGCGCTTGCGCAGGCCCTTGGCTGCGGCGTGATTTACAGGAAAAAAGGGGCACCGGTGGCGCATACCACAGCAATAAAGCGTTTGGAAGATGTGAGGAATCTGGAGATGCCGGATAATTTCTGGGAAAGTCCGCTTCTGAAAGCTCAGCTTCTGACTGTGGAGCGGCTGGTGCAGCATTTCGGCAGGGAGGTGTTTCTGATCGGGCGCGGGGACCAGGGCCCCTTCAGCCTGGCTTCCCAGCTCTACGGCATGGACCGGCTGCTGGAGGATCTGATGGATGAGGACGCGGAGGAGGACATCCGCAGACTGCTGGATTTTTGTACCCGGGCGTGTATTGCCTACCATGAGAGACTGCTCCTGCTGGGGGTTCCCATGACTTCCATGGGTGACAGCACCGCAGGGCCGGATGTGATCTCACCCGCCATGTATGAAACTTTTGCCATGCCTTATGAAAAACAGGTGATAGAAGCGGTCCACAGAAAAGGCGGCCTGATTTCCCTTCACATCTGCGGCAACGCCACAAAGATCATAGATAAGATGTGCAGTCTGGGGGCGGATGTGCTGGAGATAGACCAGAAAACAGACCTGGAGGCAGCAGTCAGAGAGGCAGAAGGAAAGTGTGCACTGCTTGGTCAGATAAATCCCGTACTGCTTTCAGGCGGTACGCAGCAGGAAGTGAAAGCAGCGGCGGAGAGGATTCTTGGGATCACCGGAGGAAAGAACGCCACCGGGTTTATACTGGGGCCGGGATGCGCGCTGGGAGGGGATACGCCGAAAGAGAATATACATGCAATGCTTGGCAGTGTAAAATAAAAACAGTTTTTTACGGACATCTGACAAAAGAAAAAGCAGGTTTCCGGCATCCGGACTTCTAAATCTGCCGGGGATGAAGTGGGTGTATATATGTGCAGAATCTGCGGATAGAGGCATAGTCCTGACGGATAACGACGATTGGGAGAACCGAATACGGATGAGAAAGTTTATGGAGCCGGGCGGCTATATCGCCCGGCTCCCTATTTTCGTATTTAGCTCTTGACAAAATGTAATGAATACGTTACAGTAAAAATGTAATCAACAGGTTACATTTTGTAAGGAGGTAATACCTTGATAAAGAATCGGATCAAGGTTTTGAGAGCAGAGCGCGACTGGACCCAGGCTGATTTGGCTGACAGAGTGGGAATCTCGCGGCAGGCGGTCATATCCATAGAGAAGTATAAATATACGCCGTCCCTGGAACTGGCTTTCAAAATCGCAGAGGTTTTTCAGGTTTCCATCAATGAAGTTTTTGAGTATAAGGGGGAGTGATACAATGAATGACCAGATAATTATCCTGCTTTTTCTTTTGATCGGCACAGCGGCGACACTGTTTCTCTATATCTGGAAGGCGAAGAAACATATGGAGTACAGAGGCGATGAGCGCTGGGAGGCAGTACAGAACAAAGCGAACCGCACTGCCAATTGTTCCCACTATATTCTGCTCTTATTATTGGCGGTCGTGGATATGGTGACGCTCCATTCCCATGTGCAGATGACCTTTACGCTGAACCGGGTCATGACTATCGCTGTACTGTATGTGGCTTTCCGTAATATTCTGGAATTGTCTGCACTTTTATATTACGACAGGCAGCTGTGATGGCAGGGGCAGAAGCCGGATGTGATGGCCCGGGCTGCTTTGCCGAAGACGTATGAACCGTAATGTGTGCGATTTTTTGCAATATTTATCTACATGCTGTCGCAAATACGCATGTTTAGGATAGCAAGCGGGAATCCTCAGCTATTCAATTGCCGAGATGAAAGCGTCACATACAGTTTTTCTGCACAAAACAATAGTGGCTGTATCCAGCCTATAAAAAAAGAACAGACATTCGACAATATATTGCTTTGCTTATTGAAATAGTGTATACTATATGCATGAAAGAAAATCTGATACATGCAAGAACCTGCGTATATAATATCAACTACCATGTGATGCGGTTGGTAAAGCCTCGCAGGAAGATTATCACAGAAGACATGGAGCAGACGATGAAAAAAGGGCTGTGGAGATCGCTGATGAGAAGGGCTTCACAGTCCATTTATTCCCGCGAGCAACGAGCCAAGTAGCCATGCTTGCATGGATATTTGGCGACTGCCGCGAGGGTCAAATACCCCGTTGCTTGCAGCGGGGTATTTGATTTGAAGCTGGAGAAAGAGACCATATCCATTGTTTGTTTCTGCACCACCTAAGATCTCGATCTCATATATTGTAAAGATGCTGAAGGGTATTATTGGAAGATATACTTTCCAATAATATCCGGAACTCCGTAAATATTTATGGAAGGGAGAATTGTGGGATCATTCCTATTATGTGGAAACAATAGGAAACGTTTCGGAGGAAAACATCCGCAGATATATTGAAAAACAAACGAAGTCTTACTGACAGGAAAGGGGAATGCATATGCTCTTGTCGAGAAGAGAAGTATTTTTACCAACAGAAGAACAGAAGATCATTTTGGGACATATGGGATATGCAGCATTTAAACTCTGGAATGTGGCAAATTATGAAAAAAGGAATTACAAAGAGATTGGAATGACCAGATATCCGAACTGGTATGACCAGAAGAAACGGTTAAAAGAAAATTTCTTTTATAAAAATCTTCCATCACAGACGGCACAGGATGTGCTCCAACAATTGGAAGAGGCGTGGAAAAGCTTTTTTGTATTGCTGAGGAGCAAAGGGGTGGAGAATCCGAGACCGCCGCGTTTCCGAAAAGAGAAGATGGATATTACTTTTTTGAAAGATGCGATCCGGCAGGAAGAAGGAAAGATCCGGCTGACCATTCCAAAACAGTTAAAAACTTATCTGAAGAGCCAGGGTGTGGATGCTGATCATCTTTATCTGAAAACAAAGCGGTTTTCAGACATTCAGATCAAAGAAATTCAGATCAAGTTTGATGAAAAAAGATATACAGCAATAGCAGTATATGAAGAGACAGATGTTCCGATGCAGGAAGATAATGGACATTATTTGGGGATTGACATGGGACTGAAAAATACGCTGGCCTGCTATGACAGTGCAGGGAAGACATTTCTGTTAAACGGATTATTGAATACTACACATTATTTTGATAAAGAGATTGCCAGATATCAGGGGATCAGTGACCGTCAGCAGTCATGCTGTGGGATTAAGTACCCGAAAAAAACGAAAAAGGTACGTTCCCTATATCGAAAGAAGAAAAATAAAGTTTCTGATCTTATCCATAAAACAACCAGATATGTCGCTGAGTATTGTCAGGCAGAGCATATCACAACGGTTGTGATTGGAGATATGAAGGGGATACGTAAGGGAAAGGATCTTGGAAGGATCAATCAGCAGCTTCATTCCTTTCCGTATGAAAAGATCCTCCAGAAACTGGAGTATAAGCTGAAACGGTACGGAATAAGGATGATCCGGCAGAAAGAAAATTACAGCAGTCAGTGCAGTCCGAAAAGTGATAAAGTGGGAAAAGCGTTTGCACAAAGTCAGAATCGAAAATATCGGGGATTATATATAGACGAGCCGGATATTTATAATGCAGACTGCGTGGGGGCATATAATATCCTGCGTCTGTATCTGCAAAAAAATAAACTTCCATTTCCGGAAGCGGCCGGACTGAACTGTCCGCAGAAAGTATTTGTGTAAGTCCGAAAGGACTAGCAATATTGGGCACATGGACTGCCCATTATGGTAGCACCGAAGGTGCGGCATATAGATGCTCGGTAATTCAATTGCTGAGTAGTTCACTGATATAATAATACATGGTTTTCGTCCGGCGGATGGGGAAGTGTCCGTCCGGCGTTATTTAAAGTACGGAAGGAATAGGAGAACAGCATGCTTGTAGTAATGAAATTCGGCGGCAGCTCAGTGGCGGATCTGGATAAAATCAGAAATGTGGCAGAGCGCTGTATAAAGAAATGGAAAGAGGGAAACCAGGTGGTAGTGGTCCTCTCTGCAATGGGAAAGACCACGGACCGCCTGCTTGCCCAGGCAGGAGAGATCAGCAGTATGCCCTCCAGACGGGAGATGGATATGCTTCTTGCCACAGGGGAGCAGGTGTCTGTATCTCTCATGGCTATGACAATGATTCAGATGGGAGTGACAGCCATTTCCCTGAACGCGTGGCAGGTACCCATGCATACCACCTCTGCGTATCAGAACGCGAAGCTGAAAAGAATCGACTCCGAGAGGATCACAAAAGAGCTGGATTCAAACAAGATCGTTGTGGTGACCGGGTTCCAGGGCATCAACAAATACGACGATGTGACCACCCTGGGAAGAGGCGGTTCGGATACCACAGCCGTGGCTCTTGCGGCAGCGCTGAATGCGGATTTGTGTGAGATCTATACGGACGTGGACGGCGTATATACGGCTGACCCACGCATTGTGCCAAAGGCCAGAAAGATGCCGGAGGTGACGTATGAGGAAATGCTGGAATTTGCGTCTCTGGGAGCCAAAGTGCTGCACAGCCGCTGTGTGGAGATGGCAAGGCGGTACGATGTAAACCTGGTGGTGAGATCCAGTATGAGCGAAGAGGAAGGAACAGTTGTAAAGGAGACCACAAAGATGGAGAAAATGCTGATAAGCGGCGTAGCCGTCGACAAGAATATAGCGAAGATTGCAGTTTCAGGTATGAAGGACAACCCGGAGAGCACATTTAAGCTTCTGAACCTGATGGCAAAAAACGGGGTGAACATTGATGTCATGATCCAGTCCCTGGAAAAGGACGGCACCAAGACCCTGACCTTTACCGTGGCAAGGCCGGATATGATGATGACTCTGGACCTTCTCAAGAAATACAGCGACGTGATCGGAAATGCCAATGTGAGCTGTGAGGAGGATGTGGCAAAGGTCTCCGTGGTAGGCGCAGGCGTCAGCTCCAACCCCGGAGTGGCCGCAAAAATGTTCGAGGCACTTTCAAACGCGGGGATCAATACCGATATGGTGACCACTTCTGAGATCCGTATAACAGCGGTGATAAAGGAATCCGAGGCGGAGACGGCAATGAGAGCCGTGCATGACAGGTTCGCATCTGAATGGGATTGATAAGAAGAATTGTCCTTTGTTTTGGGTATTGTGCAATTGTGCATCTATGTGCTATACTGTACTAAAATGAAATTTAGTATGGAAAGGCGGAATTTACGTGGCAAAAAAAGTGACGATCAGCATGGTGGCTGAACGGGCAGGTGTCTCCAGGGGAACTGTGGACCGTGTACTCAACGGCCGGCCCCATGTAAAACCTGATGTATATGAGAGAGTGGTTCTGGCTATGAGGGCGCTTAACTATATTCCGCCCAGTGAAGAACAGGCAGCGGTTCTGGGACTGACACCGCCGTCTCCGGGCCCCTGCAGGCTTGGCGTTGTGCTTCCCAACTGGCAGGGATATTTTAAGAGGGAGATCATGCGGGGCATACAGGATGCACAGGCGCTGTTGGATGCGTATTCTGTGGAGGTTATCGTGGAGGAATGTGAAACCGATATACCGGATGAGAGCATTGAGCGTATGGACAGCCTGTTGAGGCAGCAGGTGCAGGGAATCGCCATGTGTGCCAAAGACCACATTTCCATAGTGGAGAAAATAGATGAGCTGTACCGGCAGGGCATTCCTGTGGTCACTTTTAATTCTGATATATCGAACAGCAGGCGGCTCTGTTTCATCGGTCAGGACCTGCTGCAGGGAGGCCGTGTTGCAGGGGAATTGATGGTAAAATATCTGCGGCCGGAAGACTATCTGCTGATCTGCGTGGGAAATTCAGAGTTTAATGCGCACCGTATGAGAATGCAGGGCTTTTGTCAGCGCATACATGAGAGTCGTTTTGCCAGCAGCCACATTGAAATTATAGAGACCTATAATGACTATGCACTGACTTACCAGAAGGTAAAGGCTGTACTGGAAAGGATTCCAAAAATCAAAGGGATATATATGGCGAACCACAGTGTTTCAGGTTGTGTGGAGGCGATTCGTGCCGTTGGGCGCCAGGGAGAAATTCGGGTCATCAGCCATGATCTGACAGACGAGACTAAACGGCTGCTGCAAAAAGGAGAAATCGACTTTACAATAGCACAGGATATATACCGTCAGGGGTATCGGCCCCTTTTTGTACTGCGTGAATATATACAGCAGAACATGGAACCGAGACCAGATAAAGACCAGCCGGCTATTGAGATTATCTGTGCGGAAAATTTGAAGGGTAGACCATAATCATATACGCAGAAATATTGCGTCTGAGAAATATTGTGCTTCATAATAAAGGAAAATGGGAGCAGGCTGACAGCCTGTTCCTTTTTTTGTTATGCAATCGGCAGAATGGGCTGCGCACAAAGGAGATATGTACACTAGTGTTGTGCGATTTTTGTGAAATGTGCATTTTTGCATCAAAAACAGTCTGCTTTTTGGAACTATTATATGATTATGCAGTATGGAAAATATGAAAACTGCCGTTTTGTACAGAGATACAGCAAAAACTGTTGACTCTGACGGCAGAAAATGGTATAAATAAATTGTGCACAGCGGCACAATAACAAAATTGGCACAATAAAAGCACAAAAATAACAGCGCAACAAATACAGAGCAGGAGGAAGGATATGTTTAACAATGTGAAACTGGGCATTGCCCCTATAGGCTGGACAAATGATGATATGCCGCAGCTTGGAGGAGAACTGACGTTTGAACAGATGATTTCAGAAGCTGCACTTGCCGGTTTTCAGGGCACAGAGGTGGGGGGAAAGTTTCCGACTGATCCCACAGAACTGAACAGAGCCCTTGATCTGCGGGGGATAAAAACAGCGTCCCAGTGGTTTTCAAGTTTTCTCTGTTCGACACCTTATGAAGAAAACGAAGCAGCATTCATCAAACAGCTTGATTTTTTGGAAGCTGCAGGGGCGGCCCGCATCAATGTCTGTGAACTGACACGCTGTCTGTTTGCAGAGAATTGTTCCATGTTTGGCAGCAGTAAACCGTCGGCGGATGAGAAAGAGTGGGAGAAGCTATGTACCGGCCTGAACAGACTCGGAAAAATTGCAACAGAGCGTGGATTTAAACTCTGCTACCATCATCACATGGCAACAGTGGTGCAGACCTTTGAGGAGACAAAACGTCTTATGGAAGATACAGATCCGCGTTATGTTTACCTATGTTTTGATACGGGCCACTTTACCTTTTCAAAAGAGGACCCGGTCAGAGCAGCAAGGGAATTCGGGCCGCGGATCGGTCATGTACATTTAAAGGACATAAGACCTGATAAAATGGCGCAGGCATACAAGGAAGGTTTTCCGTTCCGAAAGGCAGTGCTGGAAGGGTGTTTCACCATACCGGGTGATGGATGCGTAGACTTTCCCGGCGTATTCGGAGAACTGCAGAAGGCTCATTACGAGGGCTGGTTTATTGTGGAGGCGGAGCAGGACCCGGCAAAAGCAAATCCCTTTGCCTGTGCGAAAAGCGCAAGGGAATACATACGAATCCATGCGGGAATTTAAGTAAATCTAAAAAAATACGGCTGATTGCCGATTGGGGTGGTAAGAGATGAATAAGACAAAAGTCCAGGACGGACGTTTAAGTTTGGGAGAGAAGCTTTCTTACAGCATGGGTGAGGTCGCAACATGTGCAATGTTCGCGCTGTTCACCACACTGCTGGTGTTTTTCTACACAGATGTGGTTGGGGTATCTCCGGCGACAGTGGGAATGATCATTGCAATATCGCAGGTATTTAATGGCGCATCCGATATGGCGGCAGGGTTTCTTGTGGACAGGACAAGATCAAAATACGGACGGGTCCGTGTTTGGCTGCTGCGAATGGCAGTTCCTTATACTATTGCCTCTGTGCTGCTGATGACAGTGCCGCAGATTGGAGCATTTGCCCAGGCGGTTTACATATTCTTTACCTATAATTTAATGCTGACTGTTGTGTATACCATGACTCAGCTTCCCTATGCCACGCTGGTGACTTACCTTACACGTAACCAGGATGAAAGAGCGCGGACCAATATTATCCGTATGACAATTTCTCCCATGGCTAACATGGCTATGACCTTGGGGTTTCTTCCCCTGGTTGACCTGCTGGGTGGCGGACAGGCAGCCTGGGTCAAGGCTACTTCCATCTATGGAATTGCATGCAGCCTGCTGCTTCTGTGGTGTTTCTTTTTTACAAAAGAGAGAGTACAGGTAGTGGATGACTCCAACGGGGAAAAAGTGCCGCTGAAGACAGCGGTGACGGTGCTGTTCAAAAATAAGTATTTTATATTGGCATTCCTTTTCTTCTTTGCCCTTGCGTTTTACCAGACAGTTTCCGGTACCATGCTGACCTATTACTGTAAGAATTTTCTGGGAACAGAGAATCTGATGGGTGTCATTAACTTCGCGTGTCAGATCATGATGATCGCTGTGACACCTCTTGTGGGACTGCTGATTCACAAGATGACAAAGCGCAACTGGTGTATTTTCGGTGCTGTGTGTATTATCGCAGGTGCGCTGGTAGTGCCTCTCGGCCCCACGAGCGTACCGGTGGTCTTTGCGGGAACTCTGCTTCGCGGTGCAGGTTTGGCCTGTGAATACGCCATGATGTACACTATGGTTGCGGATGTGGTGGAATACGGACAGTGGAAAACGGGAATACGAACCCCTTCAGCCATTCAAAGTGCAGTGACATCAGGGCAGAAGTTTGGCCAGGGTATCTGCTCGGCTGCCATTGGGGCTGTCATGAGCTGGTCAGGATATAATGGTGTCGCCGCGGCCGGACAGCAGTCCCAGAAGGCCCTGGACACGGTATATAACCTTTTCGTCTACGGTATGATAGGCACAGCGGTATTTGTCATTGTGATCCTGCTGTTTTACCATTTGGATAAAGAATATCCTGTCATAATGAAAGAGCTTCTGGAGCGGGAAATGGAAAATGAGAGAATGGAAGCTGACAGGGAATCATCAGAATCTGTGGAACGGGAACTGGGTCAGGCGGTAAGCACTGTCTGATCAAAGATTATAGATACATAAAAAGAAGGGAGATATTTATAGTATGAGTTTAGCAAAATGTGCATGTATTGACACGCTGTATACCGAACTGCCTTGGCTGGAACGTTTCCAGGCGGCAAAGAATGACGGATTTGAGGCTGTGGAGTTCTGGGACTGGCGTATCAGGAATCTTGAGGAAACACGGGAAGCAGCCCAAAAGGCCGGAATTGTGATCTCGGGCTTCAATGGAGATGCGGATTATTCTCTGATAGACCCCACACATAAGACTGCTTATCTGGATTACCTCAGACAGTCCATCGAGGCTGCAAAAAAAGTGGGGGCCGTAAGTGTGACGATCCACTCCAACGCACTGGGGGAAGGGGGCGTCGTTGTAAACCACTATGAGAATCTGTCTCACACGGTCAAACTGTGTTCCATGTATGATACGCTTCTGGAATGCGCAGCGATCGCGGAGGAGGAAGAAATAAATCTCAACCTGGAAGCACTCAATATAACAACAGATCATGTGGGAAATTTTCTTACGACCACACAGATGGGGGCGGAGATATGCAGGCTGATCGGTTCACCGCGTTTGAAAATACTTTATGACGTATATCACATGCAGTTAAACGAAGGAAGTCTCTGCGACAACATCAGCAGATACTATGACCAGTTCGGGCATATCCATATCGCCGATGCACCGGGGCGCCACGAACCCGGCACAGGGGAGATCCAATATAAAAAGGTCATCCGTCATTTGGAAGACTGCGGCTATACCGGAAGGATAGGATATGAACTGTTCCCGGCAAACGGTACACAGGATGCAGTGAAAGCGATTATGGAAAATGTATAACAACGGGTTATTAAAACCCGATTATAAAATTTATATAAATTCAGGAGGAATTTTATTATGCTTAGAGTAGGAATTATTGGTGTAGGAGCTATGGGAACCCAGCATTTTCTTCGTCTGATGACAAGAATCAACAACGCTACGGTGACAGCAGTATCGGATGTCAATGAGGCACGTGCAAGGGAAGTGACTGCCCCTTATGAGAGCGTTCGTTTTATGGCCGACCCCATCGCCTTGATCCGGGACCCGGAAGTGGATGCTATTGTGATCGTCAGCGCTGACAAGACACATGAGGAGTTCTGTCTGGAGGCACTGCGGCTTAAAAAATTTATTTTCTGTGAAAAACCGCTGTCAGCATCCTCAGAGGGGGCAAGGAAAGTGGTGGATGCGGAGATGGCCGGCGGCAAACGCCTGATCCAGCTTGGCTTTAACCGCCGGTTTGACGAGGCGTACCAGGAGCTGAAAGAACTGGTGGTATCCGGCAGACTGGGTGAGCCCCTGGTTGCGCACTGCGCTCACAGAAATGCGGATTACCCGGAAGCATTTGATGATGTTGTCGCTGTGACAGGCACTGCGATACACGAGATTGATACCATGAGCTGGCTGGTTGGGGATTATTTCACAAAAGCCCAGGTAATTTTTCCGAAGACTACAAAATATTCTAAGAACCCTAATCTGCATGATCCGCAGATCGTACTGCTTACCACATCTTCCGGTATGGTGATCACGGCAGAAATCTGGGTGAACTGCCAGTATGCTTATGATATCCGCTGCGAGGTTCTGTGTGAGGACGGCACTGCGACCCTGCCGCGCCATGCCCGCGTTAATGTCTGTACTAAGAACAGTTCCTCAGTGGGCATGACCTCTGACGGTCTTGGCTTTTTTGAAGAATCCTATAACAGGGAATTCCAGGCATGGGTAGATGCCTGCAATGAAGATACTTACTGTGCGGCAGCAGCGTCAGCGTGGGATGGTTACTGTGCAGCAGTTACCACAGATGCCTGCCTGAAATCCCAGATAAGCGGAGGAATTGAGGACGTTCCGCTGACTGACCGCCCGGATTTTTATAAAGGCTGATAGAAAACAGGGCAGGAGGCAGTGATATGAAGATAGCATTTGATGTGGATGTTCTGGCAAAACAGATGGATATTAACCGTATGGTCCATCAGGTGGCGGACTGGGGATACCGGTATATTGAACAGTCACCCCATCCGAGGATAAATCCCTTTTATAAGCACCCTCTTTTTTCAAGAGAGTGCGAACAGGAGTACAGAAAAGCACTCAGAGAAACAGGTGTGGAAATCTCATCCTTTATTGTGGTATACCGCTGGTCAGGTCCCACAGAGGAGGAGCGCAGGTTTGCGGTATCGAACTGGAAACGAATGATAGAGATTGCAGCTGACATGGGGGTACAGGTCATCAACACGGAGCTCTCAGGAGATCCCAACCATCAGGAAATCTGCAATGGCATGTGGTTTAGATCCATGGAGGAACTGCTTCCCATCATAGAGCGGGAGGGTATCCGGGTGGAAATCCAGTCTCATCCTTATGATTTTTGTGAGCGGAACAATGAGACCTGTGACATGGTGAAGTCCTTCCGCTCCAGGAATCTGGGATATGTATACTCTGCGCCTCATGGGTTCTTTTACGATGAGGGAAAGGGAGATGTGTGCTCCATGCTTAAGTATGCCGGAGATGAACTGACGCATGTGTTGTTTGCAGATACGTTCAACCAGACTCTTGACTGCCGTTATATTGCCAATCCACCGTGGCTGAATGGAAGGGGAAAGGCGGATGTGACCATCCATCAGCACCTTGCTATGGGCGAGGGCGATGTAGACTTTGACGGAATCTTCCGGACACTTCGGGAGATGAATTTCGCAGAAAAACAGCTTCTCCCGGATGCCCCGAAAGCAGGCGGAGATAATATAGCCTGTGTCTCCATGTTCGGATTTCCGGAAAAAATGGAGAGGCAGGCACCGGAAGCCAGGGAACGATTGGAGAGAGAGCTTTGATCAGACACCCCGCGGGAAACTGTATCTGACAGATATAGAGTCCCGTGGGGTATTTTCTGTTTGTTTTTTCATCCGTATATGTCAATGGTTTTCTCAAAACGATTGCACATTTATCCTCCCTGTGTTAAAATTAAAAGAAATAAGTAGAAAAAAATATAATATTCTGACCAATTCAAAAATATTGTTAAAAAGTAAGAAGTTTGAACATCAAAGGATCAAACCATTTCTGTAAAGCAGTGCGGCTGTTACGGGGCGCACAACGCGTGAACAACAGGTGTGGAAAATAGCTGCTGTTAATCCGAAAGGCTGTACAGCGGGCTGCTCTCGGGGCAGTACATTATGAAGCGCAGGGTCGGCCCTGGCAGAGGATCAGTCAAAAAACACCCGATGTTTTTTGCTGGTCCGCATTTATTTTCCTGCTTTTGTCGACATATCTTGTTTTAAATCTCTAATGTTGTTTTTCCCTTACACCTTAATCAAAATTACGGAAAGTGTTTCTATGGAGAATTGTGTAAGGGAGGGTAAGTCATGATACGGGAAGTTTCTCTTTTGGCGGATCAGGTGAAAGCACTGATGGACAATGCACCGATAGCGGTCTGTGTCAGTTCAGCGGATACATACGAGATACTGTACGCCAACCGGCTGGCATGGGAGACGTTTATGCCGGGTGCGGATCCGGAGGAAAAGTATTGTTATCAGGTGGCCGGTTTTGACAGGCCGTGCGCGTTTTGCCGCAGGGAGGAGATCAGCGGACCTGAACTGCTGTTCCGCGAATACCGCCATCCTGCCAATGGCAGAATCTATCAGCTCAGCGGCAAGATTATAGACTGGAACGGGAATGCCGCGCATATTGAATATATACAGGACATCACGGACAGAAAACGGGAAGAAGAGCAGTCAGCTATCCTGAAAAAAGAGCTTCAGGACACATTCAGCAGTATCCCCTGCGGGCTTTGTGTATACCGCTATGACGGAACCGGGATTCGGCCTGTCTTCCACAACCCTGCTTTCTATGAGATCATGGGGTATTCGGAAGAACACATCAGAAATGTGGAGGAAAAGACGGAATACATGGGCGTGCACCCTGACGACTGCGGTGCCCTCCGGGAAAAGATCCAGAAAACGATCAAGGCCAGCGGTACCATGGAGCACACTTACCGGGTCTGGAACGACAGGAAGGCGGAATACGGCTGGATCCATCTGCAGGCATCTGTAAAATCCCAGACGGACAGGACAAAGCTGCTCTATGCAGTCTACAGAGATGTGAGCGGACAGGTGCAGATGGAAAAGGAGCTGATAGCGGAAAAGGATAAGGTACAGGATATTGTCAATGCCATTTCCGGCGGCGTAGCTATTTACAGAATATCGGATATCTTCGAGACAATCTATTTTTCAGACGGTGTTCCGGAGCTTTCCGGGTATACGGTAGAGGAATACCGCGAGCTTGTTAAGCGGGACGCTGTGGAGATGACATACTGGGAAGATACAGAGATGGTCATCGAGAAGGTACAGGAGGTCATTCGCACCCATAAAGTGCTGGTATTTGAGTTCCGCAAGCAGCACAGAGACGGACATATTGTCTGGGTGCGTGCTCATGTAAAATGGATCGGGGAAGATAAGGGCTGTCCGCTCCTCCACTGTGTGTTCCACAACATATCTGATCTGAAGGAGACACAGCTTGAGATGGACCATCTGGTGAACTCCATTCCGGGAGGAATCGCCAGCTATCGTATCGAGGGGGAACGTATCACTCCGATTTTTATATCAGACGGTGTTATGACACTCTCAGGCCATACCAGAGGGGAGCTGGAACAGTATGACGCGTTCCGGCTGATCCATGAGCCGGACAGGGATCGTGTGCTGTCAGCCATGCGGGTTTCCCTGGAAACCGGCAAGGTGCTGGATGTGTCTTACCGGATCAGGCACAGAGACGGGGGCCTTGTCTGGGTCCATTTAAGAGGCAGGAGAATGGACGCCTGCTCAGAATCTATGCGGTTCTACGCCGTGTTCACCGGCATGTCTGCGGAGGCGAGACTGTTCCAGAGCATTGCCAATGATACGGCAGACGGAATCTATGTGATTGGAAAGGACAATTATGACTTGCTCTATGCCAATGAGTCCAAGCTTCTGTTTCAGAAAGGAAAAAAATGTCTGGGACAGAAATGCTACAAAGCCATGTACGGAAAAGACAGGCCCTGTGAGTTCTGTACCCAGAAAGAGCATCGGCCGGACGGGGAAGAACACCGCATGATGGACCCGGAGAATGACCGCTGTTACAGTATCCGTTTCCGGGAGACAGACTGGAACGGCATCCCGGCGTATATCAAGTACGTGAGAGATGTTACAGAGGAAATGAGGACCCAGAGTGAGAAAGAGAGGCTGGAGCAGTATTTCCAGAATGTGCTGAAATACCTGCCCGGAGGCGTAGCAGTGGTAAGGTATGAGCCGGACGGCAGAATGATACCGGAATTTCTGTCGGAAGGCTTTGCTGAGATGACAAAGATGACCAAGGAGGAGGCCTGGGCGATCTACAAAAAGGATGCCATGGCCGGTGTGCACCCTGATGACAGGGCATTTGTGAATCGGCGGATGGAGGAGTATATGGCTGCAGGGGATGGTCCCTGTGAGATTGTGTACCGTTTAAAAACAGGCGGCGGGAATTATGTATGGGTGAAGAATACCCTGTCCCTGGTCAAGAGCGCCAACGGAGAAAAACGCATCTATGCCGGATTTCATGATATGACAAAAGAGCGGGAGGAGAAGGCACAGATACGGAAGCAGTATAATGACCTGATCCTGCAGCATTACCGTACACCGGGGCCAAACGCTCTGATCGTGGGACACTGCAATATAACACAGAACAGGATATTGGAGATTCTCGATTATACGGATTCAGACCTTTTAAAAACATTCGGAAGTGTGCGGGAGGAGTTCTTTGCCGGAATTGCGGAACTGGTGACAGACCCGGATGAAAAGCAGCTCTTTCTGGATACCTATCTCAATGCACCCACACTTGCCGCGTTCAAAAAGGGAGATACAGAGCAGATCCGGGAGTGCTATGTGAAACTGCCGAAAGAAAAGAACGGGCGGTATGTGCAGTTCAAGGTGAACCTGGTGGAAACACCGGATACAGGCGGCGTAACAGGAATCCTGACCGTGACGGATATTACGGAGCAGGCTATATCCGAACGGATACTGAGGCAGTTGTCTGTTACCAGCTATGACCTGGTCGTTGATGTGGATGTGCTGAAGGACAGCTATACTGTCCTGACCGGCAGCGGGACCGCGGGAGAGGATGTAAACCACCGGGGATGTTATTCCCAGTGGATCATGGAGAAGTATTGTATGGGCATAGTGCCCAGGGATAAAGAACATGTCACCAAAATGCTTGCCGGCGCATATATGATGGAGCATCTGAAAAGGGAGAACAGCTATTCCTTCCATTATTCCATCACAGACGAGAAGGGGGATGTGCTCACAAAAAACATGACGGTATCGGCTGTTGATCTGAGACTTGGGCGTGTGTGTCTGGCAAGAACAGACATCACGGATTCTGTGCGGGAGCAGCAGAGTATGCTGAATGTGGTGGCTTATACCTTTGAGCTTATGGCTTTTATTGACGTAAACGACGGCCGTGTGACCATGTACACCCGGCAGACCGTGCTGGAGAACCTGTCACCCTATATTTTGGAGGGATACAGGGAGCTGGTGAAGAATATTACGGACTTTTATATCACCAGTCATATTGAGGAGGAGAATGAACAGTACTTTGATCTGGGCAATATGATGAAGCGGCTGGAAGAAAAACCTTCGGGGTATGATTTTGTACTTCCGTACCAGTCAGAGAACGGGCTGCGGTACAAGCAGGTGAATGTGCTGTGGGGAGACAGGGGACACCGGAGGGTCTGCATGGTGCGCGCGGATGTGACAGATATGCTGGCTGCGGAGCGTGAGGCAAAGGATGCTCTGCAGGAAGCACTGGCCCTTGCGGAGAAGGCGAACCGGGCAAAAAGCGAATTTCTTTCCTCCATGAGCCATGATATCAGGACACCTATGAACGCTGTGATCGGCATGACCTCCCTGGCCATGGCCAATCTGGATGAAAAAGAACGGGTGAAGGACTGCCTGCAGAAGATTTCCTCCTCCTCCAAATACCTGCTCAGTCTCATCAATGATATACTGGATATGAGCAAAATAGAGCGCTCCAAGATCATGCTCAACCGGATGCAGATCTCTATGCCGGAAATGCTGAAGGAATTGTCGGCTATGATGGAACCTCAGGCGGAGGTAAACGGCCTTGCCTTTTCCATGGAAGCCAGGGAAATCCGCCACCAGAATTTCTATGGGGATAAGCTGCGCATAAACCAGATTCTGATCAATATTCTGAGCAATGCTATTAAGTTTACGCCTAAGGGAGGCAGAGTGGAATTCCTGGCGGAGGAGACGGACCGGGGCTGTAAGGATGGTCAGGTTTGCTACCGGTTTACCATCAGCGATACCGGCATCGGCATGACGGAGGAGTTTGTGGAGCATATCTTTGAGCCATTTTCCAGAAATACCAATACAGTGGGGATTGAGGGCACCGGGCTGGGTCTTAGTATCACGAAAGGTCTTGTGGATCTCATGGACGGTAAGATATGGGTAAAGAGCAGACAAAATGAGGGCAGTGTATTCTGTGTGGAGATCATCTGTGAGACCATGCAGGGCGAGGCGGCAGTAAAACAGGATGGGGACGGGGAGCCTGAGAGACAGGATGACGCTCAGATATTAACAGGCCGCTGTTTCCTGGTGGCGGAGGACAACGCCATCAATTCAGAAATTCTGTGTGAGCTGCTGAAAATGTACGGGGCAAGATCCGTGGTGATGACAGACGGCATACAGGCAGTCGAAGAATTTCAGCGGGCAGAGCCGGGGACCTATGACGCTGTCCTGATGGATATCCGTATGCCGCGGATGAATGGATACGACGCGGCCCGTGCCATCCGCAGAATGGCGAAAGAGGCCGGGGGAACCATTCCGATCATAGCTATGACAGCCAATGCCTTTGCGGAGGATGTGCAGGAGGCTTTGGAAGCGGGAATGAATGCCCATGTGGCAAAGCCTATTGATGTGAAGATACTGCGGGATACGCTGACAGGACTGCTGGCAGGGCAGACTGCCGGGGAATAAATAAAGATTACGGGGTTTGATTTATGCAGAAGATTTCGGAACAAGCAAAGGAAAATATCAACGGAACTTGCTTCCGGCATCCACGAGATCTCACAGCAGATCATATCCAACGCGGATAATTCTGACCATGCCAACAAAAAGGCATCCAATTTGGTTTTTCCCGTTTCTGATGAGTGGAATATAGGAGATGATAGTGTGAAATTAGAAAGGTATCAAAAGTGTTCTGATATTGCCCGCGGACTGAAAAAAGCAGATTTTGTCCTGAAGAATGCAAAGATTGTCAATGTTTTTACAGAGGAGATCCTTGAGGGGGATATCGCTGTGGCGGACGGTATGATCGCCGGGATCGGCACATACGAAGGAATCCGTGAGACGGATCTGGAGGGAAAATATGTATGCCCAGGGTTCATTGACAGCCACCTGCATCTGGAATCTACGCTGGTGACGCCGAAGGAACTGATCTCCCAGGCCGCCCTGTGCGGAACGACTTCCTTTATTGTGGACCCTCATGAGTCTGCCAATGTGGCCGGTCTGGCCGGAATCGACTATATATTAAGGGAGACAGAGGAGGTATCCGCCAATGTCTTTGTCATGATGCCGTCCTGCGTACCGGCTACGGGGATTGATGACAATGCGTGTACGATCACAGCGGAAATGATGAAGCCCTATCTCAAGAACAAACGGATCCTGGGACTGGGGGAGGTCATGGACTACATCTCCGTGGTGGAGGGAAGCCCCCATATGCACGAAAAACTGTGTCTGTTTGACGGGAAAGTGCGGGACGGACATGCGCCGTTTCTTGAAGAGCCGGACCTGCAGGCATACGTTATGGCGGGCATTTCCACAGATCACGAGTGCTCCGCATACGCCTATGCGGTGAGAGAGCAAAGAAACGGAATGACGGTTCACATCCGTGAGGGCAGTGCTGCCAGAAATCTGCAGGATATCGTTCAGGGGATTGTGGAGAACCATATGAGCACAGAAGGCTTCTGTTTCTGTACGGATGATAAGCATATAGAGGATATCAGGAGGGAAGGACATATCAATTACAATGTGAGAAAGGCCATTGCCCTCGGCATCTCTCCTATCCGCGCCATCCGGATGGCCACGATCCAGCCAGCCAGGTGCTACGGACTGCAGCGTCTGGGAGCAGTGGCCCCGGGCTTTCAGGCAGACCTTCTGGTGCTGGAGGACCTTAAGGGGGTCAATGTCCTGGAAGTCTATTTTAAAGGACAAAAGGTGGAAGCAGAAAATGCCTGTCCGGTCCACTCCTGCCCAAAAGAGCTGAAAAACACTGTGCATGTAAAAGGCTTTACAAAAGAAAAACTGAAATACATCGGTTCCTTCCCCTGCCATGTCATCCGGATGGAGGAAGGGCAGATCACCACAAGAGACGTCACAGTAACAGATATCTGCCAGGATGATCTGGAGGGAAACGGCATCCTGCAGAAAATCGCTGTGGTTGAAAGACACAGAGGAACGGGAATGACAGGTGTGGGCTTTGTAAAGGGCTTCGGGCTCAGATGCGGAGCCGCAGCATCCAGTGTCTCCCACGATTCCCATAACATCATCGTGATCGGGGATAACGATGAAGATATGGAGCTGGCTGTCAGGGAACTGATCCGGACGCAGGGCGGGTATACCCTTATAGAGAAGCATCAGGTCTATGAGACACTGGAGCTTCCCATCATGGGGCTGATGACGGACATGGGATTTGAAAAGGCCAATGAAAAGCTGGAGAGGATGATCCGGAAAGCCCATGAAATGGGTGTGCCGGGGGGAATGGATCCCTTTATTGCCCTGTCCTTTATGGCGCTTCCGGTCATTCCGGAGATCCGGATCACGCCCAGAGGGATATATTCCGTGACAGACAGTACCTTTTACCGCTGACGTAAATTGCGGGCAGATACAGCAGGGCCTGTGAGTTCTGCACAAAAAAAATGCCTGATCACAAGAGAAATGAGTTGAACTGACGAAGGCAATCTTTTATAATAGAACTATCCTGAAAGAGAACTATGCTGACAGATAAACCAGAACAAGGAGGTAAGAAATGGGCGAAGTGAAAAGAATGAAATACCTGGCAGGGGGACAGTGGCTGGATACGAAATCAGGCAAATACACGCCAGTGTATAATCCAAGTACCGGTGAGGTGCAGGCAGAAATACCAAGCTGTACCACAGAGGAAGTGGCATATGCCATAGAATGCTCGAAAAAGGCATTTCCGGCCTGGCGTGATACCCCGGTGATGAAAAGAGTACAGGTACTCTACAAATTCCGGGATCTGCTGGATCAGCATTGGGATGAGCTGACAGAGTGCTGTGCGAGAGAGCACGGAAAGAACTGGAAGGAGTCTGCCGGTGATATTGCCAAGGTGAAGGAACCTGTGGAACTGGCCTGCGGAACGCCGACGCTCATGATGGGAGAATCCATGATGGATACCTCCAAGGGATATGACACCGTCAGCTACCGGGAGCCTCTGGGCGTATTTGCGGGAATCGCTCCCTTTAATTTCCCGGGTATGATTCCCATGGGCTGGATGACGCCGATCTGTATCGCTACCGGCAATACCATTGTCATCAAAGCGGCTTCCAAAACACCGCTGACCGCGCTGCGCTGCGCAGAGCTTTGGCAGGAGGCAGGACTTCCGGATGGTGTGCTTAATATTGTCACCTGTACCAGACAGGAATCCGAGCAGTTTTTGACCCATCCTGATGTGAAGGGAATCTGCTTTGTAGGAACCACAGGTGTGGGAAAACATATCTACGGCATTGCGGCTGCCAATGGCAAACGCGTCCAGGCCCAGACAGAGGCAAAGAACCATGCCCTGGTGCTGGAAGACGCGGCTCTTGAGCGCACCGCAAGAGGAATCATCAATTCCGCTTTTGGCTGTGCCGGAGAGCGCTGTATGGCCCTTCCCGTGGTGGTTGCCCAGGAAAGCATAGCGGACAAGCTGGTAGAGCTGCTTATAAAATTCGCAGGTGAACTGAAAGTAGGCCCTGCCTATGATAAGACAACGGATTTGGGTCCGGTGGTGGACGCTGCCCATAAAGCAAAGGTAGAGAAATGGATTGAAAAAGGTGTGGAAGAGGGTGCAGAACTGGTCCTGGACGGACGCGGCATCAAAGTGCCCGGCTATGAGAACGGATTCTACTTAGGCCCCACCATATTTGACCATGTGACAGAGGATATGGCGATTGGCCGGCAGGAAATCTTCGGACCGGTTCTGGCTGTGAAGCGCTGCAAAGATTTTGAAGAGGGCCTGGAAATGATGAACCGCAATCCGTTTGCCAACGGAAGTGTTATTTATACCCAGAGCGGTTATTACAGCAGGGAGTTTGCGCGCCGCACAGACGGCGGAATGGTGGGAATCAATGTGGGAATCCCGGTTCCGGCGGGCATCTTCTCCTTCAGCGGCCATAAGGACAGCTTTTTCGGCGACCTGCACTGTCTGGGCAAGGACGGTGTTCGCTTCTTTACCGAGATAAAAGCAGTCACCACCCACTGGTTCGACGAGGAAGAGAAAAAGGCAAAAGAGGTGGATACCTGGGAGGGATCCGTAGGCGGCAGCATGTAAGGCTGAATTACAGCACCCAAATGGTAAATAAATCAGTGACACGGTTCGCAGGAAGATTCCTGCGGACCGTTTTGCGAACGAGGAGGTGATGCAGAGGTGAAGGATATAACGAACATAGAATTTCGTTCAGGGAGCAAGGAAGAGAGACTTCCGGGGTTTGCTCCTGATTTTCCATACATTGCCTCCCGGGCGGAGCTGGACAAATACATAGGACGTTTTGTGCCCTGGCATTGGCACAAGACCGTGGAATTGTTTTACGTGGAAAGCGGTGTGCTGGAATACAATACACCCAAAGGGAAGACCGTGTTTCCTGCCGGTTCCGGAGGAATGGTGAACTCCAATGTGCTGCACATGACGAGAGCCGGGTCAGAAGGAGAGCGGAATGTACAGCTCATCCATATTTTCGACCCTTCTTTCATCGCCGGGGAACCGGGGAGCAGGATAGAGAAGAAATTTGTCCTTCCTGTTGTGGCGGCCTCCCAGTTGGAGATCATGGCATTCTATCCCGGAGACCCGGCGCAGGAAGAGGTTCTCGCGCTGCTTCGCCGCTCGTTTTCCCTCTCGGAACAGGAGTGGGCATATGAGATCAAACTGCGCGAAGTGCTCTCAGACATATGGGTCAGGCTCCTGTCAGTATCTGCCCCGCTTCTGCAGGAAGAAAGAGAGGCCGGAAGCTCGGATGACAAGATTAAAATGATGATGATCTATATCCATGAGCACTACCCGGAAAAGATTACGGTGGCAGAGCTGGCGGCGGCTGCCTTTTCCAGTGAACGGGAGTGCTACCGTGTCTTCCGGGACTGCCTTCATATGTCGCCTGTGGAGTATCTGCAGAACTTTCGTCTGCAGATGGCCTGTAAGATGCTGGCAAAAGGCAGGGATACCATCACAGCAGTCAGCCATGCCTGCGGCCTGGGAAGCAGCAGCTATTTCGGAAAAGTCTTCCGCGGTTATACCGGATGTACCCCCACGGAGTATCGCCGCAGATGGCAGGATATTGCTAAATTAAGGCAGGAATCGGATAGTTTTTTATGAAAAACTGTACTAAAATGATACTTGTGAAGAACAAAAACTTCATCATAACGGGGCCTGGCTGGCTGACAGCCGGGTCCCTTCCTCTATATAAATATATATTATATCTATGCCTTTACAGAGCGCTGTACACCTGTTATGGTAATAATTAGGAATAAAATCAACGGAATCGACTGAAATGGTTGAAATATTTGATACGGACAGAGAGGTGCAGAGATCATGTGGATAGTATATGCAGTAGGGTCTTCATTTTTTGCGGGAATCACATCGATTCTGGCAAAATGCGGTATCCGGGAGACGGATTCTAATGTGGCGACAGCTATAAGAACCGTTGTGGTACTGATATTCTCCTGGCTTATGGTATTTTTGACAGACGCATGGGCGGGAATCGGACAGATCACCGGGAAGACCATGCTGTTTCTTATACTGTCCGGGCTTGCTACAGGGGCATCCTGGCTCTGCTATTTCCGCGCCCTGCAGACAGGGGATATCAATAAAGTGGTCCCCATTGATAAGTCCAGCACAGTCCTTACCATACTGCTGGCATTCATTTTCCTTCATGAGGGGGTGACGCCTGCAAAAATAGCTGCTGTTTTTTTGATAGGCGCAGGGACCATGCTGATGATCTCAAAAAAAGAGGCAGCGGACGGCAGCGGACGGGGTGGCGGAAGCTGGATCGTATTTGCTTCTCTGTCGGCTGTGTTTGCAAGTCTGACAGCCATTCTGGGAAAAATAGGGATCACAGGCGTGGATTCCAACCTGGGAACGGCAATCAGGACAACAGTTGTCCTTTTCATGGCCTGGATCATGGTCTTTGTCACAGGAAGACAGCATGAGATTAGGAAGATACGGAGGAATGAACTTTTCTTTATTGTGTTGTCCGGGCTCGCTACAGGGGCGTCCTGGCTGTGCTATTACCGGGCTTTGCAGGATGGGGCGGCAAGTGTGGTGGTTCCCATTGACAAGCTGAGTATCCTTGTGACGATCGCTTTTTCCCGGATCGTGTTCCATGAAAAACTTTCAAAAAAGGCAGGGGCAGGTGTGGTGCTGATCACTGCGGGGACGGTTATGCTGGCGGTCCTGTAAGGCTTTTGGACTTAAGACAATCCTCGTTTACGAGTGGTTGTCTTTTTTTCTGTAATTATGAATTTTAACGAAGAAATGTATGCAATTTATTGCGTGGCAATGTAAATAGTGTTACAATCAGGGTATTACCTAACATGAACAGGGTTAATGTTTACAGGGAGGACAGGAATGAAAAAAAACAGCGGACTTAACGAACTGATCTATGAATATTATGAATCCCGTATCCTCTTTGGCGTATACAGATATGGGGAACAGTTGTTGTCAGTGCCGAAAATCTGTGCCTCTTTTCGGCTGGGGCGTAATACGATTCAGATGGCACTGGATAAACTGGAAAAAAACGGTTATATAGAAACCGAAGAGCGGAAAGTGGCAAGGGTGGTATATCAGGGAACCGAAGAAACCTTCAGGGAGAATGCCGCAAAATATTTTGTGCCCCGCAAAGAGGGAATCCTGGATTTTGAATATGCAGGTGAACTTTTGTTTTTCCCGATGTGGAAGATTGGGGTGCATAATCTGGAAACGGATATCCGGGGAAATTTAAATGAGAACCATGATACAGTTACGGACCAAACAGTTCCCATACCTGTAAAGCTGTATTTTGAGGTTCTGCGCACTTTTCACAATGATCTGCTTTTAAATCTTTACTGGCAGTGCCTGCGCTATCTCAATTTTCTATATCCGAAAAGAGATACGGATATACCGGTTTTAGCCGCAGGCGAAACTTTGCCGGAGACAAATATGCAGGGGCTGAAGTCAGAGTTTGATGACTATTTTGACAGTATACAGAATGAAGTGCTGGAATTCATCGCACATGCCGGTGAAGCATATCATTTGGAAAACGTCAGGCAGATCCCATTTTCGTGGACGATTTACCGTCGGCGGCCCCAGGTGCGGTATACGCTGGCGTCTGTGATCATCCGTGAGATTTTATGGGAGCGTTATCCAGTCGGCAGCTATCTGCCCTCCCTGCCCAAAATGGCGGAGCAGTACCAGGTATCTTTAAGCACAGTCCGGCGAACACTGGATGTACTCCATTCTCTGGGTGTGACCAGAACCTATATGGGAATCGGGACAAAGGTCTGCCTGGAACCCGTGGGTATGGAGGTTATGAAGATATCGGAGATCCGTGAAAATATGCGGCTTCACGGAGAAGGTATGCAGATTTTGGCTATGACAGTCCGCAGCGTGACACTCTTTACCATGGAATCCGTCACGAAAAGAAAGAGGGAGGAATTCCTGCGGTCAATCACAAAACTGCGCGGAAAAACCAGCAGTATTCTTTTCATTGATGTGCTTCTGAGCTTTATCTCCGCGGAATGTCCCTCTGCGATCATCCGGGAATGCTATGATAAACTCAGGGAGCTGAACACATGGGGCTATATTTTATCTGCGGTACTGATGGGAACCGGACAGCTTGACGCGGATTATACCGGGTTTATCGACCGCCAGGAAAAAGATCTGCGGACGGATGACTTTGATGCGTTTGCGGAACAGTGGCAGATATTTATAGAGAACAGAATGAAATTCTTTTATTCTAAATTTCCTTTCCGGGAGGAATGAAAGTGGTTTTTATATCCCTGCAGCTTTGCATTCAGAATTGTCTGGCACAGGACCGGAATCGAAACAGATACGGGATATAAGGGGGAGTTCTATGCAAAAGAAAATATTTCCTATCATTTTAACAATAGCGCTGCTGATATCCAGTTTGGTTTCTTTCTTTTACATTTACAATCTTCAGGGAAATGCGAAAGTGATCAACTATGCAGGTGTTGTGCGGGGGGCTACCCAGCGCCTGGTTAAGCAGGAACTGAACGGTCAGCAAAATGATTCCCTGGTGGAAAAAATTGATGGTATCTTAAAAGAACTGCAGACAGGGGAAGGGGATGTGGGACTCACACGCCTGAACAGTGATGCATTTCAGGAGCTGATCGTTGAAATGCAGAGAGAGTGGAAAGACCTGAAAGAAGAGATTTACCTTGTCCGGGCCGGAGAGGGTGCTGAAATTCTCTTTGATGACAGCGAGACATTCTTTGCACTGGCGGACAGGACTGTGGCGGCGGCTGAACAGTATTCCGAAAAAAGAGTCCGATCCGCTGCAGTGAGCCTGCTGATCCTGAACTTTGCATTTATCATTCTTGTCATTTTGATCTATATATATAACGCAAGGCAGGCAGAGCGCCAGAGGGAGCTTGAGAAAGCAGAGGATGAAAACCGGAAAAAGAAAGAACAGCTCTCCAGGCAGGAGGAGAATCTGCAGGCACCCATGAATGACATTTCTGAGCTCATGTACATTACAGACATTGAAAATTATGATCTGTTGTTTTTAAACCAGGCCGGCATGGAAATCTTTCATGTGGATTCCCTGGAAGGGAAGAAATGTTACCGTGTCCTCCAGGGAAAGGACGCACCCTGTGAATTCTGCACCACACCGATCCTGAGGGAAGGTGAAAATTATACATGGGAGCATGACAACCCCATAACCGGGCGCCACTATATTCTGAAGGACCGTCTGCTGGAATGGAACGGGCGGCCTGCCAGAATGGAGATCGCTTTTGATACCACCAAGGCGGAACAGGAAAAGCTGTTTTTGAAATTTACTCTGGAGGCGGAGAAACTGGTGACAGACTGCGTGAGCATGCTGTATCAGCAGAAGGATATCATTAAAACCTCAGCACAGGTCCTGGAGAAGTTCGGAAGTTTTCTGCATGCGGACCGTGTCTATATTATAGATATCAAAGAGGATAGGATGTATGCCCGTTTGGAATGGTGTGCGGATGGAATCATTTCCCATAGGGAGCGGCTGCAGGGGATTCCGGTTTCCCTGATTGAACGCTGGATCCCTTATTTTAACAGGAAGGAATGTGTCATTATCCAAAACGTGAATCAGCTTGGGGATACGAATACGGCAGAATACAGGCTTTTGCGGGAACATGCGATCACCAGTTTGGTGGCAGCGCCCCTTGAAAAGGGCGGGACACTGCTTGGCTGTCTGGTCGTTGACAATCCGCCGGCAGGGCAGATTGTCAGTATTGCGTCACAGCTGCAGACCCTGTGCTATTTTCTGCTGCTTGCGCGCAGTAATGCGCAGAGCCAGAAGGAGCTTTCGCGGCTGAGTTATTTTGATACGCTCACTTCTTTTTACAACAGAAACCGTTACATTGAGGATACCAATGCCATGACACACACGGACAGCCCGGCAGGGATCGTGTACCTGGATGTGAACGGATTAAAGGACATCAATGACCAGTACGGGCATGAGTTTGGGGATACGGTACTGGTCGAGTGTGCCAGACGGATGAAGCAGGTATTTGAAGGCGCTGATTTTTACCGCATCGGCGGTGATGAGTTTGTGATCATCTGCCCGGGGATAGAGAAGGATGTCTTCCACAGCAAGCTTCGTGAACTGAGGGCACAGTTCCAGAAAGAACCGCATTACCGGGCGGCCATTGGTTCCCGGTGGACAGAAACGGTCAGCAGCTTAAAAGAGATCATTGCGGAAGCGGATGCCAGAATGTATGAGGATAAGAAGGAATTTTACCGGCAGAATCCTGTCTCACAGCGTTACCGGCATCACAGCGATGAAGTCCTTCATCTTGCAGATCCCGGTATTCTGATGGAGGAGATACAGCAAAACCGGTTCGAGGTATATCTCCAGCCAAAGGTTTCCTCATCAGACCGTATGGCCGTGGGCGCGGAGGCTTTGATCCGATACCGCTCCAAATCCGATACCCTGATGCTTCCCGGGAATTTTCTGCCGCTGCTGGAGGAAAATGAGTCTATCAGCCTGATCGATTTCTATGTGTTTGAATTTGTCTGTGTAAAACTGAAAGACTGGATCAATCAGGGAAAACAGGCATTCCCTGTGTCTGTAAACTTTTCCATCTCATCCCTGATACAGTCTTCCTTTGTGGAGCATCTGACAGGCATCTGTACAAAATATGACATCTCACCGGAGTATCTGGAGATAGAAGTTACCGAGAAGATACATGATGTGGAGGGGCTTGATATTAAGTCTCTGATCATAAATCTGCACAATGCGGGATTTGCGGTTGCCATTGATGATTTCGGCACAGAGTATGCCAACCTTGCCCTTTTGTCTGAGATTGACTTTGACGTGCTCAAGCTGGATAAGAGTATGATCGACAATATAGCCGTCAATCCGAAAACCAAAACCATTGTGGGCCTCATTTCCGGTGTCTGCCATGACCTTGGTGTCCATATGGTTGCGGAGGGCATTGAGACAGAGGAACAGTTTATGACACTGCGCTCCTGCGGCGTGGATTCGGTCCAGGGATTCCTGTTCAGTAAACCTGTGCCTATGAAGGAATATGAGGAACGTTTTTTGAAAACAACAGATAGTGAAAAATAAAAATAGGTCTGTAAAGCGAACTGCTTTGCAGGCTTTTTTTTGCAGCGGTCGGTTCCGGCAATGCTGAGGGAAGTACGATTCTCAAAAATATCTCTTCTTGTCTAATGGGCGCATATTAAGTATAATATGTTAGAATCTCAATCTCAGCAAAAAGGAAGAGGTAACTAAAAGTAATCATGAAACGTAGAAATGGATTTCTAAAATGGTTCAAAAACCAAAAATTAGGCCGGAAGATTTTATATACCTTCATACTTGCATCCGTCATACCACTTCTGGTGGCACAGATTTTAATGCTCTATGTCATTGTAAACAACATAAAAGAAAAGGTAGATACCCTTATGGTGAACCAGCTTGCCCAGATATCAGAGAGGACGAATTTAACCCTGGATATTTACACAAATCTTGTCTACCAGATCTATGCGGATAACCAGATCATTGATGGAATCAAGGTTTATGAGGCAGAAGATTCAGAGGTTAAGGCGCGTATCTACCGGGAAATCTGTGATAAACTGCAGCAGTACGGAACTTCCGTCAATGGGATTGAGTGTATCAGTATTATCCTGCCGGACGGACAGGATATTACATATGATTTCGGTATGGCATCCGCTGTGGATAATCTCTGGGAAAGTTATGAGGATATGACATCCATAGAGCCATACCGTCAGGCACAGGATGCCACAAATATGATCATATCACCTACCCAGCGTTTTGTTCGGGGAAATCAGGAGGAACGGATCTTCCACATAGCAAAGCAGATGTATGACTTTAAAGATATCCAGAAGGGTCCCATTGCCTCAGTGGTGACCAGTGTCAATGAATCTGTCTTAAATGCAGTGTGCAGCACGGGGCAGACAGAAAAAGAATCGGAGATTTATGCGGTTAATTTTATCACAGACCGCAAGGGTAATGTGCTCACTTATCCCAACTCCTTTTACTCCGGCATAGCCATCAGCACCAATAAGACCATCAAGGATTTTGTGAAGAACACAGGGGAGCTGAAAGGAAAAAATATTGCTGTGAACCGTTACGAGGACAAGCAGCTGGGATGGATCTTTTATAATGCATATGACAGGGATTATATGCTGCGTGATGTGACAAGGATCCAGTTTCTGACCATTTTTATCGGTGCGCTGTTGTTTGCCGCCTCTATTTTGCTCATACGTTATACGGTAAGTCTTATAGAGCGGTCCACAAGGAGTATTGTAGGGGGAATCCAGCAGGTGCAGAGCGGTAATCTGGATGTTCAGGTGCATGTGGATACTGAGGATGAGATGGGACAGATCGCGGACAATTTCAATACCATGACAGGAAAAGTCAAGAATCTGATCACAGAAGTAACTGAGATCACACAGAAGCAGAAAGACGCGGAGATACGGGCGCTGGAGGCTCAGATCAATCCGCATTTTCTGTACAATACGCTGGATTCCATCAACTGGATGGCGATTGAAAAGCAAGAATATGAGATTAGCAAAATGCTGCGCAACCTGGGGATCATTCTCCGGTACAGCATAAATAAAAGCAACCAGATGGTGACCATCTCGGAGATGGCAGACTGGCTGGAAAAATATGTCAGCCTTCAGAAAATGCGGTTCAACAATGCTTTTATCTGTGAGATATATGTAAGTGAAGAGGCAAAAAATATCAGGATTCACAAGCTTCTCATCCAGCCTTTTGTGGAAAATGCGATCCTGCACGGGTTCAAGGGCATTGAGGGCGGAGGAATCCTGCGGGTTGATATTATCGTGTCAGAGGACAAGAAAGAGCTGGATATCATCATAGAAGATAACGGAAAGGGAATGCCGCCCGGTATGGCAGATACCTTTAATGATCCTGAGAAGGCAGTCCGGGATGACGGCAGGAGCATCGGCCTGAACAATGCATTTGCCCGAATGCGTATGTATTACGGTGAAGATGTTTCATGGGATGTAAAGAGTATACAGGATATAGGAACTATTATTACACTGAAAATACCGGTACGGGATAAGGAGTGGAGACAATGAGGATCATAATCGTGGAGGATGAGATAAAAATTCGGGAAGGTATGGGAAAACTGATAGAATCACTGACAGACCATATTGTTCTGGGGGAGGCTTCCGATGGGGAGGAAGGACTTGACCTGGTTCTCCGTTTTAAACCGGATCTTGTGATCACAGATATCCGTATGCCGAAAATGGACGGCCTGGAGATGATCCGACGTCTTTATGAACAGAAAATACCGGTACATGCAGTTATCCTGAGCGGATATTCCGAGTTTGAGTACGCTAAAAAAGCTATACAGTATGGGGTGGATGATTATCTGCTGAAACCCCTGGCAGTGGATGACGTGCAGGATATGCTGGAAAAAATTGAAGAGAAAATAAAAAAGGAACAGCTTACCAAGGGCAGTCCTGAGGTGCATCTGAGAAATCTGATCTTCGGGGAAGAGCAGGAGGAGGAAAAACAGTATGACATATTGGAGAAGGTATGTGGTCTGGCAGAACAGGCCCAATACATTCTCTTTGCCGGGTACATAGGTTCCGCACCGGCTTCCTACAGAGAACAGGCAGAGAAAGCCCTGGAAGAGCTGAAAGAGAAGTACCGGGAGATAAAATGGTACGCTTTTTATATGGAAAACCTGCAGGAGTTCTATATTCTGGCCTGCGCAGAATGGGGATTTGAAAGGATTTCGGACCTGGAAAAATCTTTTTATAACAGACTGATCTTCCACTGGCAGGATAAGGAGGAGCGGCCAATCTGGACCAGACAGGCGTTCCAAAGTCTGAGAGATTTGAAGAAAACAGCACAGAACCTGAATGATCTTATTTCTTTCTCCCTCATTTGGAACCAAAAGGGATGGCTTACCAGGGAAGATGTGAATGCATACCACCCCGCTCCCTTTCTGCCCCCCGCTGAGATTTATACACGCATTCGCAATGCTGTCTGTCAGGGAAATCCGGAAAAAGAAAAAGAAGGGGCAGAGGAATTTCTGCGCTATATGAAGGATGGGCATTTTGATGCGGATGATATCCGCAGGGCTTTTGTAAAGAATTACTATATGATCGGAGATACCCTGGAGGATATAGACAGAGCACTTTTTGAGCATCTGAAAAGTGCGAATCTGCTCCGGAATATAGAGGCAGCGGTCACCTGGCATGAATTGGAGAATGCGTACAGGGATGTCATCCAGCTCATCACCAGCACCAGGGTAAAGCGGGAGGATATCAGCAATTACGTGATCAAAAAAGCTATCAATTATATAAGGGAGCACTATCAGGAGGGCCTTACGCAGGAGGAAGTTTCCCGGGTCCTGGAGATCACACCCGAATATCTGAGTACCCTTTTTAACAGGGAGATGGGAATCACATTCTCCAGTTTTCTGAAGCAGTTCCGCATGAGCCATGCCAAGCGTCTGTTAAAAGGAACGGATATGAAAATTTATGAGATCGCAAAAGCCACCGGGTACAATGATCCTAAATATTTCCAGAGGGTATTTAAAGAAGAGACAGGCGTATCCCCCGGTGAATACAGGCAGATGAATTAGGAGGTAAGATGCATGAAAGGTATACGAAGTATGGTTCTTGTCTTTTGTGCCCTCTGCCTGGCAGGATGTTCCGCGGAGGGCATCAGGGTGGAAGACGGTGAGAAAAAAGAGCGGGAAGAACTGGTACTCTGGAGTTATTACGAGACTGAGAAACAGAGGACATCCATGGATGAACTGGCAGATGGATTTAATGCCTCTCAGGAGCAGTATCACCTCACATGGGAATATCACGGGCCAGTGACGGAATTCAGCAAAAGACTGGCAATCGGAATCACCCAGAACCAGCTTCCTGATATGGTGATCATCGACAATCCTGATATGCCCTCCTATGTCAGTATGGATAAGCTGGAGGATATTACAGAGGCAGTAAAGGAGATAGAGGATTTAGATCAGTATTTTCCAAATGCCATGGAATCTGTGGAGTATGAGGGACGCTATTACGGACTTCCTTTTTGCTGCAACAATGTGGCTTTGATCTATAACAAAGACATTCTGGAACAGAAGAAGATTGCTGTTCCCGAGAATTGGGAACAGCTTGAGACGGCTGCCGGAAGTCTTACAGAGGAGGGCAGGTACGGGTTTGCCATGTCTGCTGTCAGCGGGGAGCAGAGTGCTTTCCAGTTTGCTTCTTTTATGCTGTCAGCCGGTGATGAGCTGGACCAGGCAGGCGGGGAAGGGACAAAAAGGGCATTTCAGTTCATACAGAATATGGTGGAACAGGGCATGATGTCCAGGGAATGTGTAAACTGGTCACAGAATGACGTGGCAAGGACCTTTATTGCAGGAGAATGTGCCATGATGGAAAACGGGCCATGGGTATTTCCTGCTCTGGATGATGCTGGCATCAACTACGGCGTTGCAGCATTTCCCGGGGACCAACGATATATGGGTGTCCGTGGAGGAGAGAACATAGCAGTGCTGAAAGGGAAAAACAAAGAGGGAAGCGTTGCGTTTTTAAAATATTACAGCCAGATTGACACAATGCTGAATGCAAATCTGAGAGCGAACTCTCTGCCTCCCAGAAAAGATGTGGCAAAATTGTTTTTAAAAGCTAAGCCGGAATACGGGATCATACTGGAGCAGATGGAAAACTGCATCTCAAGGACCAGTTTTGAAAACTGGTCAGTTCTGTCAGAGCAGTTATCAGAAGGACAGTATGAGATCATTACGGGAGTGAGCACACCGGAGGATGTGTGCAGCAGAATACAGGAAGCGCTGAAACAATAAAGAAATAGATGCAGAACATGGACAGGGTGGAAATTCAGTTGAAGAATTTCCACCCTGTTTAATCTTTTATACTGTAAGACAGAAAGGTTTTTAGTTATATTTTAGATAACAAATAAAGTTGCAGATACAAAAGAATGAAAAAACAGGAACAGAAAACATGCAGATAGTTAAAGGAGAAAATACAAATGATTTTAGAGGTTATGTTAAACTCAGAAAAAGATGCAGTTGACTTTGTTTCAAAAATAACTACATTTCCGGAACATGTAGACTTAAGCTATGGTCATTATTCAGTTGACGCAAAATCTATACTTGGCGTTCTGGGAATAGGCGTTGGAAAGAAGGTAAGGTTATCTGTTTATTCAGATGATACAAAGACATTGGAAGAAAGTATTAGGGGATATATCGCATCGTGACAGAAGATCAATTATGAGACCTCTCGGGGGAAAGGATTCCTCAGAGAGGTTTTATGCGTAGTGATCCGTGTGAAATTTCTTAAGTTTTGGCTGGATATCCATATTGTTTATGGAAAAAGAAGGTGATAAATTTACATTAAGAAAAGGAGGCGTTCCATGAAACATGATATAAAAATAGAAAATAAAAGTTTGGAAATGATGATATCAGAAAAGGGATACATTTCAAAATTATCCATGAAAGATGACCCGTATAAAATGAACTGGGTCATTGAAGAAGCATATTTATCGCAGGCCGGATATCAGGATGCAGATAAGTTATTTGGATATTTTGATATTACGGCAGATGGTAAACAGCGTAACAGCCGTGAGTTCTCTCCTGTGATTGAAAAGGAAGGTGCAGAGATCACAGTTACATATGATTTTGGAAATATGAAGATCATAATGATTTACGACATGGGAAAGAATGACGGGGAGCTTCACTGGACCATCCATTTAGTAAACCAGGAGAAAAAAGATATCTGGATCTCAGATTTTGGGGTGTGGATCTCATTTGCCTATGTGATGTTCAGGGACAAAGAGGTACTCAGGAATATACATAATTCCGCAGCGGTATTCTCCTCCATATCTGACAATTATACGAAATTAAATGCAGTGCGCCGGGACAACCGGGGAGGAAATCTGGGATTCTATCAGGTTGAAGGCGAAGCCTTATCCATCGGTACTTACTGTGATTATGAAAATTTGTTTTTTGAAAACGTTTCCCCTTCTCTGGATGGAATGTTGTTCCATAAACTATATTTCGCAGGCGGATATCCGGAAGGTTTTCAAAACAAGGATTGGATATATAAAAAAGATGGCTTTATGCTGAAAGCAGAAGAAGACAGGACGTGGAAATATGTCGTAAGTATCAACAGAAATCAGGAAGAGTTTCTGGAAAAGGGCTTGAAACTGAATCATCCTAAAGTGGATTATACGCCGCTTAATATAATCGGTGAGACTGCAAGATTGACCGTTGAAGTTTCGGAATCTCTGAAAATCCTCTCAGCCGAGGCACTTTTTAAAGAAAATGACACAGTAAAGAGTTTGTCCATTGAAGTAAAGTATGAAGGAGAAATGTATCATCTCTCATACAAACCAACAGCATTGGGAGAGCATAAAGCAGTCATTAAGTTTTCAGATGGCACAAAAGATTTTGTGGTAATGAATGTCATGGATAAGCTGGATCGGGTCATAGACGAACGCGTGGCATATATTTGTGATGAACTTTATGAGGGAAAAGAGGGGAATCCGCCCTTTGCTTTTAAGCCGGTATCCAACCAAGGGGAATCTCTTGGAAAACTGAATCTCGTACTGAAGAAAAATCTTTTAGGTTCCCTGGATGTGGATCAAGTCAGGAAGGTAGAAAAAAGCGCAGTGGAATATGTGCGGCCAAAATGGTTTAAGGACGGAGATTTTAAAAAACCCCGTAAATTATACGGAGACTTCTATCGGTGCATGGATTTTGAATACATAGGACATTTGTTCTATCTGCTGTCAGAATTTGATGATCAGATCCTGGAGCTGTATACAGCAGACACGTATCTGGAGTGGGCAGCGGATGTCTTTGAGTTAAGGGTGAATCCGGATTTGCATGAAGATGAACGGGGAAAAGAGGAATCACAGATGCTGGGTGTCTATTTCCTGTATTTTGAGGATCTGCTCATAAAACTCAAAGAAAAAGAGCTGACAGAAAAACTGCAGACAATACAATCCCTGTGGGATAAGATGATGGACAGGGTCCACCGGGGGGCAGATTCTTATGCAGCGGCAATTACAGAGCATTTTTATGATAACGCGGGATTCGGACCTGCTGCCGGCGCTCTGAGCGTAAGTAAAAAGCGGGAGAGTGCGGAAAAATACGGTGAGCTTCTGCTGGCAAATATAGGATACTCCAATGATTTTCGGGCACAGAATCCGGATCGCTGGTGGGAAGCCCTGTCTTATATGACCCACTCCCTGTGGGGTGGCCTGACGGCAGCCGCAGCATATAAAGTCTTCTCCTATTTACAAAATACAGAATTCCTGGAAGGAAGCTACCGGGCCACTGCAGGTGTACTATACTGTTATGATACGCATGCAACGGCTGTAACCCCCTTAAAAAAGGGGATGGCTGTTTCCACCTATGCTGTTGCCGGGCCGCACATCAATCGTCCGGACTTATCCAGAGACCGTTTTGGACAGGCTGCTTTCTATAGGGACGGCGGTATTTTTGCCAGGTTATTCGACAGTGATGACCAGACACCTGACTGGGATATGGGCGAAGAGATGACAGCATATCTTGACAGCTTTGGACAGAAGACATATATCATAAATAACAAAGGAACCTTACGTGTGATAAATGGCAGTTATGAAGAGACAGAGACAGGATATAAAATTACCAGCTTCGCACCATATAGCAGGGACTTTTATTATATATCAGAAGATGGTATGACTTTGTTAGAGCGCCAGGGAGACGGGAGAAGTGTTGTATTACAGATAAGAAGGTAACTATATGTCAGATGATATTATCTCTATTTCGGTTCCGCCATTTCCCGATTTTATAGAGGGAAACTATCGGATGATGAAAAAAGGCCAGAATCATATAAACAGAAGGAATCTAGGATACTTTGACCTGATTGCGGTGAAGAAGGGGAAGTTATTTCTCTCTGAAGATGACTCTCAATATGTGGTAAAGGAAAATGAACTGTTTATCTTATTACCTGACAGACATCATTTTTCATGGAGACCGTGTCAGGAGGATACGGAATTCTATTGGCTGCATTTTTATACAACGGCGCAGTGGAGGCAGAGCAGAAGAGCGAGCCGGTTTATTTCCAATCTGCCTATACCGGAATTACACTACCATCAATGTTCTTACACGCTTCATCTGCCGAAGCATGCGTTGATCAAAGAGCCGGCCATGCTGTTTGGACTGTTTCATAACCTGCTGGACAGTACAACTTCCGGTAAAGAATATATATGGAAGACGGAAGAGCTGTTTTTGAGATTTTTGAAATTCATTGAAAGTCTGGGTATGTATAAGGATAGAAGTACGGTGCTGGCAGAACAGATCTATATGTATTTAGAGAATAATTTAGGACAGCCTGTATCAAATCAACTTTTATCAGAGGTCTTCCATCTGCACAGTAATTACCTGGCAAAAGTGATGAAGGCGGCTTATGGAAAAACACCAATGGAGGTTTTGATGGAAATGCGGATGGAATATGCGAAACAATATCTGCTTCGTTCCGAATATGGGATAGGGACAATCGCCAAGATGGTTGGTTTCAATTCAGAGATATATTTTTCCAACTGTTTCAAGAAACGTATGGGTATTTCTCCGCAGAATTACAGAAAAAAGTATGAGGAGCACATTTAAAATGAGTAATACAAAAACAAACAGCAACGGCCTGTCTTTAAAAAACAGAATCGCGTACGCGGGTACAGATGCGGCAGGAAACCTATTGTACTGTACTCTGACCAGCTTTATTAATTTTTACCACACAGATGTATTCGGACTTTCTATCGGAACAGCGGCTATAATCGCTCTGTTTGTCCGGATACTCAATACCGCCACTGTTCCACTGTGGGGGCTGGCAATTGATAAAACAAGATCAGTATACGGCAAGAGCCGTCCATGGTTTGCAAGGCTGGCAATACCTTTTGGGGTGTTTATGTGTCTTACTTTCTTTACACCGCATTTGTCGGGAAACTCCAGAGTTGCTTACGCGGCATTCACTTATCTGACCGCAAGCATCCTCTATACCGGTATTTCTACACCTATAACGGCCATTCTGCCCAATTTAAGTAATGAGTCCTATGAGAGGACAAAGCTGAATTCTTTTAGAATGATTGGAGGAAACATAGGATATTTTGTAACGGCGACATTTACCCTGACACTGGTATCCGTGCTGGGCAGAGGCAACAGACAGCAGGGATTCTCACTGACCGTGCTGCTATACACAGCTATTTCAGTATGTATGTTTTTCTATGCATTCAGGAATACGAGAGAAGTAAATGCAAAGACTGCTAAAAGTCTTCCGATCAGAGACAGCTTCAAGGCGCTCAGGTCAAACTGGCCGTGGGTTATCGTGGTGTTGGGAAGTGCTTTTTATTGGCTGGGCAATTCAACCAGAACCTCTTCCCTGATCTATTATTCCCGTTATTATCTGGAAAATGAGAATTATGTTTCTATTCTGAACGCATTGGTGTTGACACAGATGATCGGAGTTGCGGCCATTCCATTTCTGGCACGAAGATTATCAAAAACCTGTATTATGATTCTTGGATTCTTTATCGCTGCTGTAGGTCAGATATCCTTAGGTATTGCAGGAAGAAATTTTACAGTGATCGTGATTGCCTGGGTGATCACAAGTATCGGAACCGGGATCGCGGTGTCCATGCCCTTTGCCATGCTGTCTGACACCGTGGATTACGGTGAATATAAAAACGGAGTGAGAGCCAGCGGCTTTTTGACCGCAGTGGGAAGTGCAGTGGGACTTCAGGTAGGTACCGGATTGGGAGATTTTGTACCGCTGAAGCTGATGCAGCATTTTGGGTATGTTGCAAATCAGAAGCAGTCGGCGACTGCACTGGCAGCGATGAAGACCGGTTTCTCTTACCTGCCGGCTGCATTTTTCATCATAGGTGCGGTCATTATGATATTTTATTACAGATTCGAGAAAAACGAGAGCGTTGTTTTGGAAGAATTGGTTAACAGGAGAGAAAAAATCACAGATACGGATAACAGGCACCGTAATACAGTTCATAAAAATAGACTTGTGCAAGAAGTATGATTTGGTATGAACAGATGTTCCGAAGGTATTGATGCGGATAGAAATTAAACAGGGTGGAAATTCAGTTGAAGAATTTCCACCCTGTTTAATTTTTTAGACTATAAGACAGGTCGGTATTCTCTTATACTTTAGATATCAAATAAATCACCAGAAACGAACGAAAGGGAGGAAACAAAATGAGGAAAAAAGTAGTGAGCGCTATGCTCTGTATGGCTATGGCAGCTACAATGTTGGCAGGATGCGGAGGAAACGCAGGAACAGCTTCCGCGGGAACGGACAGCAGCAAGAAGACTGCCGGAGGAAAGGAAGAGGTGGTCATCTGGGATTACTTCGAGACGGATGCTCAGAAGAATATGATGCAGGACATCATTGACGGCTTCAATGAATCACAGGAGGAATACGAGGCATCCCATGTGTATGTACCCTTTGCAGACTATGAAAAACAGCTGACACTGGGCATGGCATCCGGGGAACTCCCGGACCTGGTCATCCTGGACGGCTGCAGCATGGCATCCTTCATTCAGATGGACCTGTTCGGGGATGTATCAGATGCGGATATCAAATGGGATGAATACCTGGAAGGCCCTATGGAATCCACTATGGCGGACGGAAAACATTACGGTATTCCCTTTGCCACCAACTGTACGGCATTGTTCTACAACAAGGATATCTTCGATGCGGCAGGTATGGAGTATCCCAATGAAAACACCACATGGGAAGATTTCCATGAGATGGCAAAAGCGCTGACGAAAGACGGTGTGGTTGGCTTCGGCAATGCTGCTACAGGAACAGATGAGGGAACCTTCCAGTGTCTGCAGTGGTTATACACAGCAGGCGGGGACTACCAGAATGTGAAAGGCGGTACGGATGCCTACAACCTTATGCAGGAGATGGTAGCTGACGGTTCCTGGTCAAAGGACTGCGTGAACTGGACACAGTCAGACGTAAATAACAACTTCGTGGCAGGTAACCTGGCTATGCAGCAGAACGGACCATGGCAGATCCCGGGAATCGAGAAGGACGCTCCTGATCTGAACTACGGTGTGACGGTACTCCCCAAAAAAGACGCGGATTCTGACCAGGCAACCTCCATTCTGGGTGGTGAGAATATGGGAGCTGTAAAACAGGATGACATGGGCGGAGCCACTGCATTCATGGAATACTATGACAAGACAGAGGTGATGGTAGACGCTATGAAACAGTACGGTTCCTTCCCGCCGAAAACAGAGGCGGCTCAGGACTCCTACTGGACAGATGACCCGATCCAGAAAGAATTTATCACACAGCTTCAGACATCCATCCCAAGAGGCCCAAGTGCTTCCTGGCCGGAATATTCCGATGCACTGCAGACAGGATTCCAGGAGGTTATGACCTCAGCAAAGACTCCTGAAAAAGCAGCAGAAGATACACAGGCAGCCGTGGATAAGGTGAAGGCATCAGAAAAATAAACAGCCGGAAAGGGACAGGACCCTCCTGTCCCTTTTTAACCCCATAACTGCTCATAGGAAAGGATGAAAGATAATGAAAAAAGGGAAAACTCTCGGACCAAAGGTTGGTTTTTTGTTTGCACTTCCAGCCGCCATCTACATGCTGATATTTGTGGGATACCCCATGATACAGAACTTTATCCTCAGTTTCAAGAATGTGGATGTATATTCCTTTGCAGATGCATCCAAGCAGGCGTTTGTAGGATTTGAGAACTATAAGGAACTGTTTTCAGGCGGTGAGGCGATACTGACCACAGCTATTAAAAATACACTGATCTTTACGGTGGCATCAATTTTCTTCCAGTTTTTTATCGGATTCGGCCTTGCGCTTCTGTTCAGCAAAAAATTCAAGGGAAGCTCCTTCTTCCGAGGTGTGACCATGATCTCCTGGCTGCTTCCGGTCACGGTTGCGGGTCTGCTGTTCAAATTCATGTTTGCCAGCAAAGGCGGTATCATCAACCAGCTTTTCATGTCCCTGCATCTGATCAACGCACCGCTGGAATGGCTGCTGGACCCCAAACTGGCTATGATAGCCATTGTAGTGGCAAATATCTGGATTGGTATCCCCTTTAACATGATGCTTCTGATCACAGGACTCACCACCATTCCGGAGGAGATCTATGAAAGCTCACGTCTGGACGGGGCAAATAAATTCCAGACACTGTTCCAGATCACGATCCCCATGATAAAGCCGGCTATCATGTCTGTGCTGACGCTGGGATTTGTATATACATTCAAAGTGTTCGACCTGGTATGGGTCATGACAAAGGGCGGGCCGGTCAATGCCACAGAGCTGGTTTCAACTTATGCTTACAAGCTGTCCTTTGACCAGTTCCAGTTCAGTAAGGGCGCGGCGGCAGCCAATATTCTGTTCCTGATACTGTTCGTGGTAGGTATTTTCTATATTAAACTGATCAATGATGAAGACGAGGTGATGTGAGATGAAGAACGAGAAAGGAAACCTGAAATTTTTTATCATCGGAGCCATAGTATTTGTGATCTTCATTTTCCCGTTATACTGGATGGTGGTCACAGCGCTGAAAACACAGGTAGAGATTTTTCAGATTCCCACGCCTCTCTGGCCGAAGAATCTGACTCTGGACGCATTCGCGGATCAGCTCTCTGCATCCAGTGATACTTTGAGGGGCTTTAAAAACAGTATGATCATTGCAGCGGGCGCCACAGTGATCTCCACTATCTTGTCCATTCCCGCCGCATACGGGCTGGCCAGGTTTAAATTCAGCGGCAGAAAAGTCCTGATCTTATATTTCCTTATGACACAGATGCTTCCGTCAACCCTGATCCTGACATCCCTGTATATTATGTTCTCCAAGATGGGCCTGCTGAATTCTTATCTGGCTCCCATCCTGGCAGACGCTACCCTTGGAATCCCGTTCAGTATTATTATTCTGAGGACCTATTTCCTCTCCATACCGAAGGAACTGGATGAGGCGGCAAAAATCGACGGCTGCAACAGCATCACATCCTTTACGAAGATCATGCTCCCCATAGCAAAACCGGGCGTTATTGTAGCTGCCGTATTCTCTTTTGTATATGCATGGGGCGATCTGATCTATGGAATCACTTTTATGACAGACCCTATGAGAAGGCCCATTACCTCCAGCATTTACAACTATGTGCAGCAGTATCAGACATTGTGGAACGCCACCATGGCCTTTGGTATTATCGCGATCCTGCCGGTGGTTCTTATCTTCATTTTCATGCAGAAATATATTGTCAGCGGTCTGACCAACGGTGCAGTCAAGGCATAGGCCGGATATAAGGCAAATCAGGAGGAATAAAATGAGATTACAACCTATTGATCTTCAAAAAATAAAAATACAGGATCCTTTTTGGACAAAGCACGTGAAGCTGGTGGGAGAAGCAATCATCCCCTACCAGTGGGATGCCATGAATGACCGTATCCCGGATGCGGAGCCGTCCCACTGCCTGGAGAATTTCGCTGTTGCGGCAGGAAGAAAAAAAGGAGAATTTTACGGCGCGGTATTCCAGGATACCGATATAGCCAAATGGCTGGAGGCAGTGGGATTCTCTCTGGCAGCAGAGAAAAATCCTGAGCTGGAGAAGACCGCAGATGAGGTCATAGATCTCATTGCGGAGGCGCAGCAGGAGGATGGGTATCTGGATACCTATTTTATTATAAAAGAGCCGGATAAAAGGTGGAAGAACCTGCGGGAAGGCCATGAACTATATACTGCAGGGCATATGATGGAGGCAGCCACAGCCTATTACCAGGGAACTGGAAAGAAAAAATTCCTGGGCGTGGTGGAGAAACTGGCGGATCTGCTCTGTGATACATTCGGCAGTGAGGATGGGAAAATCCATGGGTATCCGGGACATCAGGAAGTGGAAATCGGCTTGATCAAACTATTCCAGGTGACAGGAAAACGGAAATATCTGGATCTGGCAAAGTATTTTATTGATGCGCGTGGAACAGGAGAGAACTATTTTCTTCAGGAGATCAGCAGAGGCGACAGCGGAAATATCTTTCCGGAGCTTTCCGATTACCGTCCCGAGTATTCCCAGTCTGACAGACCGGTACGGGAGCAGGAAGCAGCAGAGGGGCACGCTGTAAGGGCAGTCTATATGTACAGCGCTATGGCGGACCTGGCATATGAATATCAGGACGAGGAGCTGATGGCAGCCTGTAAAAGACTCTGGAATAACATAGTACAGAGACAGATGTATATCACGGGAGGTATTGGCGCATCCGGAATTCTGGAGCGTTTCACAGTGGATTATGATCTGCCCAATGACTGTAACTATGCGGAGTCCTGCGCCTCCATCGGACTGGCTATGTTCGGCATCAGGATGGCGAATATAACAAAAGACGCTTCCTACATAGATACTGTGGAGCGGGCTCTGTATAATACGGTTCTGGCGGGGATCGCTCTGGACGGAAAAAGCTTCTTCTATGTAAATCCTCTGGAGGTGTGGCCTGATAATTGTATGGAACGCACCTCAAAAGAACATGTAAAGCCCACCCGTCAGAAATGGTTCGGTGTTGCCTGCTGTCCACCTAATATAGCCAGAATCCTGGCTTCCATGGGGCAGTACATATATTCTGTTGGTGAGACCGCTCTGTATGTCCATCTCTTTATTTCAAATGAGGTATGCATAGAAATGGAGACAGGGGAAGTCAAGGTTTCCCTGGAGACGAAATTTCCTTTTGAGAATCTGGTGAGGATAAAAGTCAGCCATGTGCCGGACGGAGGAATGACACTGGCAGTAAGGATTCCGGAATACGCCGGAATGTACCAAATGACCGCAAAAGGACAGCTTCTGGAATATAAAGAAGAAAAAGGATATGCATATCTTGCACTTGCGCAAGATGCAGATATCAGTATTTCTTTTGAAGCGCCGGCAAAATTTGTCCGTGCCAATCCCAAGGTACGTGCTGACTGCGGCAAAACGGCAGTGGTAAAAGGCCCCCTTGTATATTGTCTGGAGGAAATTGACAACGGGAAAAATCTGGCAGAGCTGTATGTGGATACAGAGAAGGAAATACAGGAGGTACCGTCTGAGCTGTTCGGGGGTATCACGGAGCTGGTGCTGCAGGGTAAAAGGATGGAAGAAAGTGCCTGGGATGAAAAAGTGCTGTATGGAGAACATCCGGTGAAGTTATCAGATGTAACATTGAAAGCGATCCCCTACGCCTATTGGAACAACAGAGGTATGGGAGAGATGGCTGTGTGGGTGAAGGAACTGATCTCAGGGTGAAAGAATGAACGGGAAAGGAAAAGGTTAAAGACTATATGAAGAAAAGAGGATGGAAGTTATGTTCTTTGGTGCTGAGTACAGCAATGGCTGCCACCTGTCTGCCGGCAGGAACCGTCAAGGTAAGAGCCGCTGAAGAGGAGGGGGCCGCAGCCGGTGAGGAGAACGGAATCGTGAAGACAACAGAGGCTGTGATCCAGGATGATTTTACAGGGGATCTTGATCCTGCCTGGTTTGATATGGCAGGAAACGTGGAGTATACGGAGGGGGCACTGACCCTGAATAACGACGGCGGACCTGTGTCTTCTATAAAAAGAAATGTGGGAAACGGCGATTTTACCGTTGAGACTAAATGGAGCAGCTATTCTGCCGATACCCAGGGAAACAATTCCGTAGTCATCTTCCGTGTCTCCGATGGAACAGAGAATAATCTGGTGGAGATCCAGCGTTTCAGCAACGGGGAGCTGAAGCTGCTTTTGATCAACGATAAGGTGCAGACCTCTTATACCACGAAAACGGATTTCGCAGACACAGAAGGCTGGTTCCAGATTGGATATAACAGTGATGACGGGACAGTGATCGCTGTGTACAGGACAGGGGATGAGGATGAGTACATTCCCCTGGAGGGAAATGGTGAGGCCATGTCCAATTTCGGAGGAAAGCATGTAGCTGAACTCAGAGCACAGAAATGGGGCGGTTCAGCTCCTGTATCTGTTGATTTCTTACAGTTCAACAGCACTTTTGTGAAGGAGGCCCAGTATAGCACAGCAGAAAACACAGATTTTACCGGGCCTGTTCTGACAGATGACTGGTATGGGCAGGACGGTGATGTGAGATATGAAGACGGACATCTGGCTCTTGTAAATGCAGGGGACGGAATCAGTACGGTAAAGAGGAATGCAGGCGACCAGGATTATTCCATAGAAGCCAAATGGAGCGGTTTTTCATCAGATGAGACAGGAGGGGCCATACTGCGGACATCTCTGGATTCATCTGAGGAGAATTTTGCCCAGATGATGCGCATGGGAGACGGGACACTCCGTTTTACTGTGGTAAATCAGGGGGAGACAACGGAGAAGATCATCCCCTATGAAGAGTCACAGGGCTGGTTCCGTATTGACTATGACAGCCAGGCACAGACCATAGATGCCTACTATAAAGTAAATGATGAGGACATGTATGTGCTGGCACCGGGCAGCGGTATACCGGTGAGTGATTTTACGGGTATCCACACAGCAGAACTGATCGCGGATGACTGGGATGCCCAGGGAGAGACCAGTATCGTTTTTGACGAAGTGGATTTTGCGTATAATGAAGAGGTGAATCTGAAGCTGCAGTCAGATTACTTTACCGTAGATATTGACGAGAAGACCGGCGGTATTTTTAAGCTTTCAAATCCGGGGGATGAGTACGGGACCAATTATGTGATGAACCCCACCATAAAGCCGGAGTTTGACGTGGATGATTCCCGCTGGACAGGCGATGTGAAATTAACTGTAAAAAAAGGTGATTCTGATTATTATCCGGCGCTTACCTCTTGGTCTGATGATACCAGAAAGGTGTCCAGAAGAGATGACGCGGTCACAGTTTCCTATGAATCGCCATCTGCCGGGAAATACGGCATCAAGGATTTTGCGCTGCGTGAGACTTACCGGTTAAATGAGGAGGGGAACCAGCTCAACTGGTCCATCAATATACAGAATACAGCAGATGAAACGATTGAGATTGCGGATCTGGGCCTGCCTCTTCTTATGAATTCCTGGTGGAATACCAGCCAGGAGGGAATCTATGAACAGAATGTGGCCCGTCATTCTTATGTGGCAGAGGACGGTTCTTACATTTACTGGCAGCGGCCAAACGGGGATGGTTCCTTTTTAGTTATGGTGCCTGATGACGGGACTTCGCTGGAGTTTAAAGATAAGGCCAGATTTAAGGAAGGGCCGTTTGCGGAAAAGGATCCGAGCTGGGAAGGTCTGGTTGAGTATTATATCCATTCCAAAGAGATATCCAAAGACCGTCCGGGAGGCTATCTGCCGGCAACATCCCTGAGCCTTGAGCCGGAAGCGGAACAGACGTATGGATTTACATTTTACTGGGCATCAGATTATTCGGACCTCCGGGACATCCTCTATGAAGCCGGGATCGTGGATGCGGTCTCCCTTCCGGGAATGGTGATCCCCCAGGATATGAAGGCAACGCTGGCAGTGAGATGCAAGGAACAGATCAACAGTGTGACTGCTGATTCAGACAGCACAGAGATAACAAAAAAGGAAGACAGAAATGGCTATGAGATCTATGAGATCGCTTTCTCTGACCTGGGAGAGAACTATGTGACAGTAAATTATGGGGAAGATAAGAAAAGTGTGCTGCAGTATTATGCTACGGAACCCATAGAGACTTTGATCCAGAGCAACACGGATTTTCTTGTGGACAAGCAGCAGGCAAAGACGGAAAAAGGGTACAACGGAGCATACCTGCAGTGGGATATGTCCACCGGAAAACAGATATCCTGGGATGATTATCCGGGAGGAGGATGGAAAGAATGGATGGCAGGGGGTTCTGATGACCTTGGATTATCCCCGGCAGTCTATCTTTCTGAAAAGAATATCACTGCCCCCCAGCAGGACCAGATCGATTCCCTGGAGTATTATATGGAAAACTTTATCTGGGGATATATGCAGCAGCATGATACCTATAAGGTCTACCGCTGGTATGACGGCAAGGATGGCACGCCAAAGGACCAGGGCACCTGGAGATCCTATAATTATGTGCATGTGGCCAATACCTATTACAATATGTACCAGATCGCACAGCGCTACCCTGATATGACTCATTATCTCAGTGCAGATGATTATCTGCTGAGATGCTATAACACACTGAAGGCATACTTTACATATGGAATGTTTGACGGACATAATTACGAAAACGGAGGAAGAGGCGCCTATATTTTCGGAAATATGGGAGAGATGAACCTGCCTAACATACTGAATGCCCTGGAACAGAACGGACATAGTGAGGAGCAGGCGTGGCTGGCCGGCAAAGTGGAGGAAAAAGCAGATATCTTATTTGCTGAGGCATATCCCTTTGCTTCGGAGATGAGCATTGACACCACAGGATTCGAGGCATGCTATACGCTTGCGAAGATGTACGGCAATGGGGCGCTGACAGACAAAGTCACACTTGCCTCTCTGGCATGCCGCGGCATGCAGCCGCTCTGGTATTATTACGGATCCGACAACAGGCATATGGGGGAATCCTGGTGGAATCTGGGATATGAGACCCAGCTTGGGGCATGGCAGCAGCAGGACTATCTGTATACCTATGCGGATACATCGGATCAGGAATTTGACGATATTATGAGGGGCACCTATGGCGCTTATCTGGCAGGGTGGGCCAACATCAACTCGGGTCAGATCAGTGACAGTGATGTAAACTATGGTGCAGCGTCCTGGCAGTATCAGAGTGAAAAAGGAACTAACGGATACAATTATATCCCGAGTCTTGACGGCTGGTGGGCATGGTCAGGCGAGGCATCCCTGGGATTCTGGGGCGGTTTGAAGACAGCATCTGCCAATATTGTGGATGATGACATTGTAGGACTGTACGGATATGGCTGTGACCTGGATTACGCGGACGGAATATATTCCATTGTTCCAAAAGACGGTGTGCGCACGCGTCTGACTCTGTATAACAAAGACAAGTTCGCTGTACAGCTTGATAAGACAAGATATACAAAAGCCGGTATTGCAGATGATCTGAGCAGTATTGCACTCACACTTGAGAATGTAACAGAGAAGGAATATGCCCCTGAGATAACCATCAGCAGGCTGCCGGCCGGAGAGTATGAGGTTGTGGCAGATAAAAAAGTGATACAGAGTTTTTCCAGTGATGGCACAGAAGCCGTATTTACACTGGAGCTGTCAGCGGATAAAGAGCAGGATATCCTCATTCAGACAAAACAGTCCGCAGAACCTGCCGATAAGACAAACCTGGAGACAGCAGTGAATCTTGCAAAAGAGACAGCTGCCCAGACAGAAAAGTATACAGAGAAGAGTCTGGCTGATCTTAACAACGCGATCCGGGAGGCAGAGGCTGTACTCAGTGCAGACAGTGCCGATCAAAAGGAAGTGGACCAGGCAGCCCAGAAACTGGCAGCAGCCATGGATGCCCTGGTAAATGTTGAGATTCTGAGAAATTGTGTAACCAGGATGGAGAATCTGTCAGAGGAGGATTACACCAAAGAGAGCTTTAAAACATTCTCCGAAGCAAGAAAAGCGGCAGCGGATGTCCTGGAAAAAGCCGACGCTTCCCAGGAGGAAGTGGATCAGTCCTACGAAGCGCTTGTAAAAGCGTGGGGAAAACTGGAGCATGGTGTGAATACGGCTGCTGCGAAGGTAGCTGCCAGAGAAGCACAGGCTATTTTGGACCAGGATGTATCTGTCTACCGCCCGGCAGGGATAAAGAAACTGAAAGAAGCACTCAGGCTTTTAAATGGGGTGCTGTCTGATGAGACATCCACCCAGGAGGATGTGAACCGGGCCACAGAGACCCTGATCACAGCCCTCACAGAACTGAAAGACATGGTGGATGCCTCAAGGCTTCAGAATATAACGGACCTTGCCAGGGAACTGATGCAGGAGGCAGACAAATATACAGAAGCTTCACAGACAGCACTTCAGACAGCTATTGACACAGCAGCGGCAGTGCTGGAAAATGAAGACCGTACCAAGGCTCAGGTCTCCCAGGCTTATGAGGCTGTGGCAGAGGCTATCGGAAACATGCAGGTGCGCGGAAACAAAGCAGCACTGGAATCGGCTGTCCAGATGGCAGAAGATATCCTGAAAAACGCAGGCAGCTATACAGATACTTCCCTTGCAGGCCTGCAGGAAGCACTGGACAGCGCAAGGCAGGTGCTTGATAATGGGGATGCACTGCAGCAGGAGATCAATGACGCTGCGGCTATGCTCACGGAAAGTCTGACAAAGGTGCGGCTGTTGGGTGATGTGAACCATGATGGCAAGATCAATACCAGTGATGCAGCCTCTGTACTGAGAGCAAGTGCGGAACTGACAGAGATAGCAGAGGAAGACTTAAAAGCAGCAGATGTCAATAAAGACCAGGCCGTTAATACGGCAGATGCCGCACTGATCGAAAAATATGCGGCAGAACTGATCACGTCATTTTAAAGAATGCAGGGAGGGGCTTCAGGTCCCTCCCTGAGAAAGGATACAGAAGCCTATGAAGAGAATAATGAAATGGAGTCTTTTGTCATTGATGCTATCCATGTTTCTGTGTGTGTCAGTTAGGGCCGCATCCAAAGGGATCGTAGACATTGAGGTGCCGGAAATAGAGACAGAGGATAAAGAGATAACAGCAGAATGTAAAATAAGCGGTGCAGGTGAAGTGACCAACGGAAAAATCCGTATTACTTATGACCGGGAAAAACTGAAATTAAAGGAATCCGGCCAGGGGGACAGTCTGGCAGATACCATGGTGGAGATCAATGACCCGATTACGGGAAATAAAAATGAGGGTGAGATCGTATTTGTCTTCGCTTCTGCCCGCCCGGTGTCTATAGACGGGACTCTTCTGCAGATGAAATTCGACAATGCGGGACTGAAGTCAGGAGAAAAAACAGAGATCAAAGTTGCAGTTGAGGAACTTGCCGCAGAATCAGAGGAGCTGACAGAGACGGCAGAGTGTAAAAACGGCACGGTCTTTATAGGTAAAGCGGCTGATAACACTGACGATACACCAAAAAAGACCGGCAAAACCACAGCCGGGAAGAATTCCGCGGCCGGCAGCACGTCAAAATCGGGAAAAGTCAAGACAGGTGACACACTGAAGATGGAAGAAGCACTGGCAGCAGCAGGGATTTCTCTGGCGGTTGTCATATCAGGAGCCGTGTCATTGAGGAAAAAGAAAAGGAAACAGTGATGAGACATGACAACAATTCGTGAGATCGCAGCAGCCTGTAATGTATCCATAGCCACAGTCTCCAATATTTTAAATGGAAACGGAAAGCGGAAAGCCAGTGAGAGGACACAGAAGCTGGTTCTGGAAAAGGCCAGGGAATTAAACTACACTCCCAATCTGGTTGCCAAGAATTTAAGACTCCAACGGACCAAAACATTGGGGATCCTGATAGAGGATATGACTGTTTTTCATGTGCCGTATGTGGTCGACGGAATAACAGAATACTGTGAAAATACAGGATACGGCCAGACGCATGTGGATTTGAGGCTGTGCAGTAAACTGGGAAACGATTATTTCCGCAAGAAGGAGTTTGCACAGTCCGTACAGAATGCGATTTCAGAACTTGCCGCTAAACAGGTGGACGGCCTGCTCTATATCACTTCCCATGAGCGGGTTCTGAAATGCATTCCGGAGGATTTGGGGATTCCGGCGGTGATGGTTTACGGCTACACGCATTCCAGCAGATATCCCTCCTTTGTGATCAATGACAGAAAAGGGGCCTGTGATGCAGTGACGGCTGCCATCAAAAAAGGGCACAGGAAGATTGGTGTTATCACAGGAGAGAAGGACAGCATCCACACCAGGCTCCGCCTGGAAGGATACCGTGAAGCGCTGGAGGATGCGGCAATTTCTGTCCGTGAGGAATATATTGTTTACGGCAGCTGGTCCAGAGAGGCAGGGTGCCGTTGTGCGGAAATCCTTTGCGGACAGGGCGTGACAGCGATCTTCTGCATGAGTGATGTCATTGCAGGGGGTGTCTATGATTATTTCCACAGCCATGATATCTGTCCGGGAAAAGATATTTCCATAGTGGGATACGATGACAGAGAATTTGCCTCTTATCTTTATCCTGCTCTGACAAGCATCAGAATGCCTCTGCGGGAGCTGGGAATGAAAGCCTGTCAGATTCTCATAAATGAAATCCGGGAGCGAAAGGAAGAAAAAATGGTCAGGGTTTATGAAGCAAACCCTCTTTTGATTGAGAGAGATTCCGTGGAAACTGTGTCGGAATAAGTGAATAAAGCTGCATGGAACGTTGGATACTATACCTTAAAGTAAAAATGAGGTGCAGTATGAAAAACAACGGGAAAAATCCACGCAGGCCAACCAAAACAGAAGCCCTTTCCTGTCTTGCCGTGATGATTGCAGTGATGCTCACCGGCACAGTGAAGGGCTTTGATATATCTATCTCTCTTTTTATCACAGCTGCGTATGTGGGAGTGATCGGGCTTCGCTGCGGGTTTACGCTCCATGAGCTTCTGGAGGCAATGTATCAGAAGGCGGGAGAGCTTACAGATTTGTTTTTCCTGCTGTGCGGGATCGGTTTTTTGACCGCCTCATTCATATTTGCAGGCACTATACCTGCGCTGATCACGTATCTGCTTGCATTTGTGACGCCGGGTCTGTGTATATTGTTTGGATTTCTGTTTACGGCGGTGACTGCCTTTTTCATCGGAACCAGCTTCGGTACCTGCGGTACCATTGGGGTTGCCATGATGGGCCTTGCCATTGTCATGGATGTGAATCTTGCGGCAATGGCCGGTGCTGTGGTGTCCGGGTCCCATGTGGGTCTGTTTTTTTCTCCCATGGCAGATAATTTTAATCTGGTGGTATCAGTTACAAAAACAGATTCTTTAACTGTAATGAAACGGGCGGCTTATATTGGCATTCCCACTTTTGCTGCCTGTATTATTTTTTATAGTGTTCTGGGGGTTCTCTCCGGGTCAGCTAATTCTGCCTTTGATCACAGTATGCTTTCAGAGGGGCTGGCTTCCGTTTTTCATATCAGTCCTATTGCCCTGATCCCCATAATCGTGGTGGTTGCAGGCAGTTTCTTACACCTGCCCTCTGTGGTCTCTTTATTCGGAGGAGGTTTGATCGGAATCCTGATCGGCACACTGCTGAATGGATTTTCCATCTGGAAAGGGCTGGCTGCCGGGTATCATGGGTTTGACCTTACTGCAGTGACAGGAATCTCTGCAGATGCAGTTCTGCCGGAGATTGTCACTCTGTGCAACCGGGGCGGAATGCTCTCCATGTCTTCTCTTTTTGTGATCCTTTTTGCAGCGGTGGGGGCTGCCGGTATTATGATCAGGATAAAAGCTGTTGAAGTCATTGTGGAGACACTGTTTGGGAGAATACGCTCTGTCTTCGGCCTGGCTGTCAGCAGTTGGTGTATCGGCACCATAACAGGGGGAATCACCAACAGCTCCGCGCTTTCCATTCTTATGCCTGTGGAAATGCTGGAAGAGAAATACAGGGAATTCGGATACTCCTCCCTGGACTGCGCAGTGGTAGCGAACACTGCGGCAAGTCCCATGCTCAGTATCATCCCCTGGACAGATGTGGCTCTTTACATGTCCGGTGTGGTGGGCGTCCAGGCCGCGGTCTATGCGCCTTACAGTATGTGGAGCTGGGGGCTGGGGGTGATGAGTATCATCTGCAGTATTTTGAAAGCCGGTTATCACAAGGACAGGGCGCATGAGGTTTGACATTTCTGCAGGCAGACCTTAGAATAAAAGAAAAACCATTTGCACACCCTGCAAACGGGACGGCGGAGGCTGTGCGAAAAAGAAAGTGGAAAACAGACTATGATAACGAAAGATGAGATACTGTTATACCACGGGTCAGGCCGCATTCTGCTTTCCGGTGAGGATTTTATTTATCTTCTGCCTCATCCGGCGCTGCGTGCGTGGATCTCCAATTATACGATCACGTTTCCGTGTGAGAATGCAATGCCGGATCATTATACTGTGATACCTCACGGGAGTGCCACCCTTACCTTTTGTGCGGATGAAAAGGGCATCTGCAGTAATCTGTTCGGCCCGGCATCCCTGTCCTGTAGGGTGGGAGAGCAGGCAAACCGGTTTGGTATGCTGTTCATTATTGAATTTCAGCCGGCCGGTTTGTCTGCGCTTACAGGGGGAGGACAGAAGGAGCTTTTGGATAAGACCTTTTCCTTTGCACTGATGGATCAGGGGTTAAACAAATCCATGACGGAAATATTGGAAAGTTCTGTCAGCATACAGGAATTGGCTGACCGCGCTGACAGACTGTTTTTGTCAAAGCTGATTCATGTGTGTCCGCCCCAGATCCACGCGGCTGTGCGGTCCATTATTGAAAATGCGGGGAATATTACTTTAAAGGAACTGTCTGCTTCTGTATTTTACAGTGAACGGCATTTGAACCGGGTGTTTGACCGGTATCTGGGCATGGGCGTTAAAACATTTTCCCGCCTGGTCCGTATCAACAGAGCGGTTCGGCTGCTGCAGAACCCCGGAAATCATGTGATTGATGTCTGTACTTTATCGGGCTTTTACGATCTTCCCCATTTCATACATGATTTCAAATCCGTGTGCGGACTTACGCCCGGGGAGTACCGGATGAGGATGTCCGATTTTTACAATGAAATTGCGAAATTTTAAGATACAATAGAGAAAATCATACCAATAAGGAGACTGTAAATATGAAATATGGCGGTACTTTGATTTCTGTATCTGATATGGAACGGGCGAAGGATTTTTATGAAAGGGTAATGGAGCAGAAGGTGGAAATGGACCTGGGCACGCATGTGTCTTTTGAAGGCGGCATTTCCCTGCAGTCCGATTATGAGGCGCTTGTGGGCGTAAAACTGGAGGCACGGGAGAGGCCGAATAATTTCCAGCTTTATTTTGAGGTGGAGGATTTGGAACACTGGGAGAAGAAGCTGAAATCCACGGAGGGGATAGAATTTATCCATGGAAGCAAGGAATATCCCTGGGGACAGCGTGTCATGCGTTTTTATGATCCCGATAAGTATATTGTAGAAGTTTCGGAGAGTATGGAGAGTGTGGCAAAACGTTTTCTGGCACAGGGACTTTCCGTGGAGGAGACCGCGGAACGGATCATGTATCCCGTAGAATTTGTAAAACAGCTATAAGAATCAATCCTGTCATTGCAGGCCGCTCATGTGTTGGGCGGCCTGTAGTCGTATAATGGCTGTGAAGCGGCAGGCCCGATTCATTTCCTGCCGGTATTGCGGTTGAAATCTGTAAAATCTTTCAGTTTCCATATCTTTATTACCGGTTTTATGCTATAATTTCCAATAAGTCAACACTGCTCATGTATATTTTAGGGCAAAAGGAAAAGAATGTAGCGGAGGCAGCAGAAAATGAAAAATTTAAAGTTATCACGAAAACTATTTATCTCCTACGCTTTGATACTCACAATGCTCATTTTGGGATGCGCCGTGAGTGTGGTGGATTTACTAAATATGGGAGAACAGACAGAGACTTTCTATGAAGGTCCGTTTATGGTCAATGGAAGTGCCAATATTATCAATTCCAATTTTGAGAGGATGCAGAAGGCTGTTTACAGGTCCATATCCAATTCTGATCCGGTGATCATAAAGGATGCTATTGCCGATGCGGGGGAATCCGCCGCGATTATCCAGGAACAGCTTCCTGTGATTCGGGAACATTTTCTGGGAGACCCGCAGATCATTGAACGATTGGAGGATGCACTTACCAGGCTGGCACCCATGAGAGAAAAGGTCCTCCAGCTTGCCGGAGAAAATAAGAATGCCGAAGCTGCTGCGTATATGGAGAACAACAATATATTTGTGATTCAGGAAGCACAGGAAGAACTGGAGAGTCTTGTGGAGAACGGAAACAGGAAAGGCGAAGAACTGGTTGCGGGGCTGAAAGAGAAACAGGAGAAGGCAATCGTGACTCTGCTGATGCTGGGCAGTATCAGTGTGGTCATCAGCATTGTTTTTGGGGTCTATATCACCCGCGGGATCACCAGGCCGGTAGACGAGCTGGAGAAGGCAGCCCGCAGCATGGCAAAAGGAGAACTCTCGGATGTGAAGATCCGCTATAAGTCCAGGGATGAGATGGGGAATCTTGCAGAAAATATACGCACAATGACTGCAAATTTAGTCTGTGTCATTCAGGATGAAACAAAGCTTTTAAACCAGATGGCAGAGGGTAACTTTAATGTGCAGTGTGAGAATGAGGAGTGCTATGTAGGGGAATTTCGGCAGCTTCTGGAGTCCATGAAGGATATCAATACCAGTCTGAGTGATACCCTGCTTCAGATCAGTCAGTCGGCAGACGAAGTTGCCTCCGGTTCGGAACAGGTATCCTCCGGTGCACAGGTTCTGGCACGGGGAGCCACAGAGCAGGCATCCTCCATAGAGGAACTGACAGGCACGATCGGTGAGATATCTGATCAGGTCAGCCAAAATGCGGAAAGTGCACAGGAGGCCAGTGCCAGAGCTGAAAAAGTCATGGGCCAGGCAAAGAAAAGCAGCCGTTGTATGCAGGAGATGCTGGGGGCAATGTCAGAGATCAGCAAGGGTTCCCATGAGATCAGCACGATCATGAAAACCATTGAGGATATTGCCTTTCAGACCAATATTCTTGCTCTGAATGCGGCCGTGGAAGCAGCGCGCGCAGGGGAACATGGAAAAGGCTTTTCCGTGGTGGCCAAAGAGGTGCGCAACCTGGCAAATAAATCGGCATCCGCGTCCAAAAGTACAGCCGCATTGATAGAAAAGTCCCTCCGCACCGTTGAACATGGAAAAAGGACAGCCAATGAGACTGACCAGGTGCTCAGGGAAGTGGTAGAGGGGGTTGACAGTGTGGCGGAGGCTCTGAACTATATTACGGAAGCATCCGTAAAACAGTCCGATGCGATCCGCCATATCACAGACAGCCTTACCATGATATCCAGCGTAGTGCAGACAAATTCAGCCACAGCGGAAGAAAGCGCTGCGGCCAGTGAAGAACTGTCTTCCCAGGCCCAGCTATTAAGCCGTTTGGTAGAGAATTTTATATTGAAAGATTTTGGTGAAAGTTATACGAAATGCTGAATGTGCATTGATGCAGGAGAGGGGGCCGAAGGGATTTCGGAAGGATGGCCGCAGGTTATGTGCCTGCGGCCATTATTTTGTCGGATTAAGTGGGCATATATTTCCTCAAGTCCCAGATTGGCCAGCCCTATATATTGATAGCCGCATTTTTATTTCCTCATATGTCGGTTTTTCATAGCACTACTTTTCAACAGATGGTTTTGTACTGTCGGTCACCATTTGGGCACCACAAGCCTTTCTTTCCAGCTGGTAAAAGGACACATATGCGGAATGTTAGAAACCTGTTTTTTGAGGGTACAGGTACGTTACTTGCACATCTTATATCAAGAAGGCGCATTTAATCAGCCCGACAAACCGGAAGTTGTCAAATTGCTTTGATTAAAAACATCTCCATTGGCTGCTCATATTTTGGAATATCTACAACAAAGCCACCACAATCTTTATAGCCCAATTTTCTATAAAAATGTTGTGCTTCTTCATCAACCTGTGTAGAAGTCAATAGCATACCATATCCTTGAGATTTCATATCAGACTCCCAATATTCCATAAGTTTTTTTCCATAACCTTTTCCTTGATAATTCCAATCAACGAATAACATTGTGCAAAATGGTGTGTTATCCCAAAAAAGATTAAATCTTAATAGTCCTATTGGCTTGTTATCTTCCAATAAAATATATCCTTGCTTGTCACGCACTTTTTTTTCAAATTCTTTATTTGATAAATGCTTATCAAGTCCATACCAAAATTCTTTGTCCTCTAATTGTACATATCTAATTTCAGTCATTTTATCTCATCACCTAATTATTATTTGTTAAGTACGCCTTATCCGCCTAATGCTTACAAACCCATAACAACCTTTTTTTAATATGACCGCATGGAAATGTCAAACAGCTCATATTTACTATTTTTTATATAACCGGGCAGCCGGAAGATTTTCCTCATAGGTGTCCAGACGGATCGCCTGAATGCTCTGTTTTTTTATCAGTCACTTTTTCTTCTTAAGAACTCAACAAACGCGAAAATGATAGAAATAACAGTAAGAACAGATACGATCAATTCTGCCATATTGTTGGCGTAATCGGTCTGCTCCGGGATCATTGCGCCCAGAACCAGGAAATACACACACCAGACAAGTCCAATGATAAGAAGCAAAAATGTAAAATATTTTAATACGGCGGAAAACCTGTTGATCATCCTCCGGGCATGAGCTTTTTCTTCTTCTGTATAATTTTTTCTGAATATCTGTTTCAATCCGGCACATACAAAGCCTGCGATAAGGCCGGTTGTCAATCCGATACAAATTTCAAAGAACAGTTTCATAATGATTCATCTTTCACAAAAATCAGGTCCATTTTTCTAATGCAGCCGTTTGCACTGATTTCTGTTGGTATCATGCCGACATAGGTATATCCCTGATTGGCGTAGCGGTCAATGATTTCCCGGTGTTCGGAAACAGATGCCATTACCATATCTTTCATTTTGTATTCTACATTTACATATTCGTATTTTTTCATTTGCCTGCTCCTTTTTCAATTGATGATGATATTATACCGTTATTTTCGGGCATTAGCAATGAAATAACGGTAATTCTTCTGCGGCGGTTCGGCGGAGTATTACGGTGCAAATATCATCTGAAGTGTTTGTTTCATCGACAGTGAAACGTTATGGGGAAGTGCCGGGGATGAGCAGAAACGAAGGACGGATGATGGACATTGAGGTGCAGATTGCGGACATTTTGTGTACTATGCATATTTCTGCGGTAAACTTCTGTTATCAGAAAGAAACGGAGGAATGGATTATGACAGACGCTTTGCATGTGGAAGGGCTGACCAAAAGATTTCCGGATTTTACTTTAGAGAATATCAGCTTTTCCGTTCCGACAGGTTCCATAATGGGGCTGATCGGGCCGAATGGTTCCGGAAAAACAACTACGATCAAGCTGATACTGAATCTGCTGAAGAAGCAGTCCGGTTCGATCACGGTATTGGGATTTGACCATATAAAGGAAGAGCAGATATTTAAAGAAAGAATCGGGGTAGTGTTTGACTCACATTTTTTTGTGGATGAATGGAAAATGCCGGACGTGGAGAAGGCTATGGGCATGTTTTATGAAAATTGGGACACAGAAGTTTATTACAGATATCTGGAGAAGTTTCGGATAAACAGAGAGAAACGTGTCAAGGAGCTTTCAAAGGGCATGCAGATGAAGCTGATGCTGGCCTGTTCTTTTTCACACAGAGCAGAACTGTTGATTCTTGATGAGCCTACCAGCGGATTGGACCCTGTATCCAGGGATGAGCTGCTGGATATTCTTTTAGAATATACGAAGGACAAGAGGCATAGTGTCCTTTTTTCTACACATATTACACCGGATCTGAATAAAATTGCCGACAGCATCACCTTTATCAATCGCGGAAAGCTGCTTTATTCCGGGGAAAAGGAGAAGCTTACAGAGAGTTATTGTATCGTTTCCGGAAGCAGCAGACAATTGACACCGGAACGTAAGGCGGCAATGCCTAATATTAAGATATATCCGGATTCTTTTGAGGCGCTGGTCAGCAGGGAAGAGCTGTCTGGTCTTGCCGGTCTGCAGACCAGGCCGGCGGTTATGGATGATATTATTGTATTTGTCAGTAAAGGAGATGTTTTGTTATGAAAATATGGAAGGCTGCCAAGCTGGATTTTAATCTTTTGAAGTATTATTATAAGTCCATTTGTTTTACGCTTCTTATTCCCCTGGCTTTTATTCTGCTTTACCGTACGCTTGCAGTGGGAATTTCCTTTGCAATGTTTATGATGGCAATGTCGTCTATCTATACATTTTCAGTGGCAGATAAAAATGATATGCAGAGGCTTTACCGCATTCTGCCTGTTTCAGTGAAGGCACTGGTCTGCGGGAAATATCTGCATGCGTTTTTGATGGGAATTTTGGCTGTGTCAGTGTCTGGTATTTTGCAGCCCATGATTCTGGGGATGCTTGGGGTCAATGTTTCAGGTAAGGAAGTTATGACGGCAGTATTGGCTGGTATGGTACTTTATATTACATATGTCTGCTTTCAGATTCCGGCGTATTATAAATTTGGGCCGATCAAAGGGAGAGTTTTTATGTATGTGCCGGTGGTGGGGATCTTGCTGACCATGTTTGTGGTGGAAAAAGCGGATATCCGTACCGGTGTTCTGTTCCGGATGCTCAGTGAAAACAGATATCTGGGGCCGTGTCTGCTTGTGCTTTATCTTACGGCTGTTGTATGTATTTCGATTGGTATATCTGTACGGATTTCAAAGAATAAAGAATGGTAGGCTGATAGGATAGGAACCTTCATTTTGATTGGGGCATTTATCCTATTTGCGGCAATTTCCAGTCGGAGGAGGTACAGGAAAAGAAGAGAGGACAGAGATAAATATATAGATAAACAGAATATATAGCTGCAGGGGCTGACATGTTGTTTTGCATGTGTCAGCCCCGTCTTTTTATAGGTACAGTGAAATGGTTGGATCGTTTCGAGGAAAGAGGCTGTTGTTAGTCGTACAGATCCAGTGAGTTGATGGTGATATGGGCATTTACCGCACTTTCGGTCGTATTGGTAAACAATGTGACCGGATTGGAGCTGCTGATTCCCAGAAAAATGGTATCTCCGGCTGAATAAGTGCTCATGAACGTGCCGTTTACTTCCCGGTTGCCGGTCAGCAGAGGGCGTATGGAGGCAGCGGCAGCAGGAGCCGGTGTACCGTGTTTGGATTCATATATGCCTATTGAGGCATCAGGTCCTGCAGCGGATGTGGCGATAATACCGTAGCTGATGTGGTATAAACCGGTGCGCAGAAATGTGATGGTGATTCCGTCTTCCTCGAGGCGTATATCGTTTAAAATGTCGGAGGTTATGGAAACGGGGGCGGCGTTAGGCGCGGCCGCAGGAATCGTTTGGGACTGGGTGCTGTGAAAGGCAGCATAAGCCGGTCTGGGGGCAGGTTTTCCGGCAGGACCAGCGGGACCGGCAGGGCCGTTTAAACCGGTTGGTCCGGTAGGGCCGGTTAAGCCGGTTGGTCCAGTGGGTCCGGCAGGGCCGATTAAGCCAGTTGGTCCAGTGGGTCCGGCAGGGCCGGTTAAGCCGGTTGGTCCAGTGGGTCCGGCAGGACCGGTTAAGCCGGTTGGTCCAGTGGGGCCGATAGGACCGATTAAGCCGGTTGGTCCAGTGGGTCCGGCAGGGCCGGTTAAGCCGGCCGGTCTGGTTGAGTCGGCTATACTGCAATAATTCTTATTGGCCTTCGTAGACGTTTCCTGTAAATTTTGATCGTATTCCATACAGTCATCGTGACTGCGTTTACTACGAAAATTAGAAAAAATCATAATATCTCCTTTAACTCGTTGAGGGTTTAAAGACCCTGATTTTAAATGAATACAGAAAATGCATGATGAGTGTGAAAATCCGATATAGTGATGCGAAACGGTATTATAAGTGAAATGATATAACGGACAACGGGGATTTGAAGTTGTTTTTTAAATTGAAAAAAAAATGAAAGTATGAATCTGCATTCAGGAATTCCGCCTTAATTTTACAATAGTCAGGGATATTTCTCCTTCAATGACAGATACAGGGCTGTTAAAAGTGAAATTTAATCTTGTCTGCGCAGGGGCGTAAAGAATGAAATAAGTTGAACCTGTAGCGCTTGAAGAGTCAGAACCAGTTTTGAAATAAATTCCTTGATCAAGGTGCGCAGCGCTGTTGTAAAAAGGTGTAATCTGCATATATCCTTCGGTCCGCAGGATTGCTGAAACACCGTAAGATATTAAGTAATAACCTGGTCCTAGGATAACAGTGGCCGGGCTTTCATAGGAAATTTGACCGGTGGAATCGGAAATCTGAGGGAGGAGGGGAATCAGCGTGCTGTCAATAAGCTGCAGTGCATAGTTGGAAAAGGAGGCAAACGTATCATCCGGGATTATACCGGTGGGTCCGGTAGGTCCGGTGGCACCTGTGCTTCCGGTGGGTCCGTCGGGCCCCGTAGGTCCGATGGCACCTGTGTTTCCAATGGGTCCGTCGGGCCCCGTAGGTCCGGTGGCACCTGTACTTCCGGTGGGCCCGGTGGGGCCAATAGATCCAGCTAAACCGGTAGGTCCGATTGGACCAATAGAACCAGTAGGTCCAATGGAACCCGTTGGGCCAGTAGGACCAGTGGAACCGGTTAAGCCCGTAGGCCCGATGGGGCCGATTAAGCCAGTAGGCCCGGCAGGTCCAGTGGAACCGGTTAAGCCAGTTGGCCCGGTAGGACCAGTGGAACCTGTTAAGCCCGTAGGCCCGGTAGGACCAGTGGAACCCGTTAAGCCAGTAGGCCCGATGGGGCCAGATAAACCAGTAGGCCCGGCAGGTCCAGTGGAACCGGTTAAGCCAGTTGGCCCGGTAGGAC